>Ga0247722_10001089_pt1 | contig 15383 bp, 18 predicted proteins | sample MSEWelMarce3H_FC_FD_189094 | JGI IMG/M metagenome (GOLD analysis project Ga0247722, IMG submission 189094) | Subsurface sediment microbial communities from gas well in West Virginia, United States - MSEEL Well Study Marcellus 3H_FC | ecosystem: Environmental > Terrestrial > Deep subsurface >... | reverse complement strand
GAGCCCGCCCCAAGTCCCAGTTCGTAATACAACTTCAAGGCCACCATCAACTGAGTTACGTCTAAAAAGAAGATTACTTGCACCTGAAAGTGATTTAGCTTTTACAATCTCACCATCTGGCAGTTTGATCTTTGCCGAAGCGGTTATATAAACCCCAGCTTCAATGACACAGTTATCACCAAGTGAAATTCCAGTTCCAGAATTCGCGCCCAGTAAACATTTTTCTCCGATAGAGATAACTTCTTTTCCACCACCACTGAGAGTTCCCATAATCGAAGCTCCACCACCAATATCAGTACCGTCTCCGACGATTACACCGGCAGAGATTCGTCCTTCAACCATGGATGTTCCAAGGGTGCCAGCATTAAAGTTAACAAAACCTTCATGCATAACCGTTGTACCAGTTGCAAGATGTGCTCCTAATCGAACACGGTCTGCATCTGCAATGCGTACACCACTTGGGATTACGTAATCGAGCATTCTTGGAAACTTATCAACACCAAAGACAGCGACATGTCCATGCGCAGCCATTAATCGCGCACGAGTGGTTTCAAATCCATCAATGCTGCATGGACCAACTGAGGTCCAGACGACGTTATTTAAAATCCCGAAAATTCCATCTAGAGAGATACTTTGAGGCTTAACAAGTCGATGCGAGAGCAGATGCAAACGAAGATAGACGTCGGCAACATTTTCTGGTGCTTTTCTAAGATCAACTTCGATACTTACTAACTCGCGATGAACAGCTCTGTTTTTATCTTCACCTTGTAGAGCTAACAGTTCGTTTGGAATGTTTCCTGATAATGCACTAAGTGATGGTGATGGAAACCAAACATCCAAGGTAGTTCCCTGAGAAATAGTTGCAATTCCATGGCCGGATGCAACTGTGTGAGTCGGCTTTGTCGCGCCATTTGGGATACCAGATGCTGAGGTAGTCATGTGCTAAGCCTAACCCCTATTCTAGGTTGCATGCGTATTGCCGTCTTTTGTTCATCATCACCAACTATCGATAACAAATATGTAGACCTGGCATATCAACTAGGGCAAGGTATTGCTGCTCACTCAAGTGAACTCGTAACTGGTGGCGGACATATATCCATGATGGGCGCCGTTTCAAGAGGAGCACGAGATGCTGGTGGAAAAACAATTGGGGTGATTCCACAGGCACTAGTAGAGATTGAATTTGCCGACCACGACAACGATGAACTCCATGTTGTAGAAACAATGGGCCAAAGAAAGCACATGATCACAGATCTATCCGATGCATTCATTACTTTGCCTGGTGGGGCTGGAACGCTCGAAGAGTTTTTTGAAATTTGGGTAGGTCACTACTTAAAGTTTCATTCAAAACCAGTAGTAATTTTGGATCCTTTTGGAATCTATAAGCCGCTACATGAATTAATTCTTCATCTTGAAGAAGAGAAGTTTATTAAACCGGGAATGCGTGAAATCGTTAGATGGACAACAACTGTAGAAGAAGCATTAAATGAATGTAAGGGTGCATAGATTATGAGAAGCAATCACATTGAAATGACATTGGTTATGAAAGCACCCATTGAAAAAGTCTGGCAAGCCCTTGCACAGTGGGAAAGTCAGGGTGAATGGATGTTGCTAACAAAAGTAGAGGTGACATCAGAAATTCGCGAAGGTGTTGGAACTTCAATTGCAGCTTTTACAGGTATTGGAAAAGTAGGCCTGATGGATCACATGAAAGTGACTGCTTGGCAACCGCCAAATATTTGCGATGTGGTACATACTGGTCGAATCATTAAAGGAACTGGAAGATTTGAATTAACTCAAATTGATGACTTCACAACTCGATTTGATTGGTCAGAAGAGATTTTGGCCCCACGAGCAGTGTTTTTATTGATTGTCCCTGGACTTTACGCGGGAGTGAGAATCTCACTCATGGCTTTGCGCCGACAACTCCAATCAGTTTAGTAACCTAGGAGAATGAGCCCTTCATCCCAAAGCCTTTCGGATGCTATTGCCGGCTTGCCTGAAGAAGAGCGAATAATTCTGACGATGCACTATTTACGCTCTATGTCGGCACACGAGATAGCAAAGGTCCTTGGGGCGCCTGAGCGCTCAGTCAAAGCCATTATTGAGCAGGGCAGGGCCCGCTTACTGACGATCATGGGTATGTAGGCCTCGATTTCTACTAATGCCGAATGTGCGAGATACTTAACCTCCGCATTTAGAAGCACGACCGTGATCCACTCAAGTTCTTTTAGAGGAGTAACACATGGCAGCCATGAAACCCCGCACTGGCGATGGTCCAATGGAGGTTACTAAAGAGGCTCGTTCGCTAGTCATGCGAATTCCACTTGAAGGCGGCGGTCGCCTGGTTGTTGAAATGAATGCAGAAGAGGCCAACAATTTAAGCGCGGCTTTACACGCGGCAGTTGGTCTAGTTAAGAAGTAAAACCGATTCCAAAGCGATAGCCTTTGGTAATCATGTCGGCACTACCCATCGCATCCTCAATAGACATCAACAGCGCTGTCAAAGCTGACTCCATTGCCCTTGGTTACATTAAAAACAACGATGGCGAATTTGAATTCAATGGCTCACTTGTCTCTGAATTGGAAAAACACTTTAAGGTAAATTTCCGTGACGAACTAGTTTTTTTCTCTCCCACAGGAAAAGCGGGCGAACTATTTGAAATTCCCGTTCATGCTCCTGATTCAAAAACGGAGCGAGTATTTTTAGTTGGCCTAGGCGATCAAAGCGCCAATGCATGCAGATCTGCCGGGGCTGCGATAGGTCGGAAAGTTCGCGGTAAAGCTACAACCCTCTATTCAACTATCTCGCAAGAAAAAGATCATGCAATCTCCATGACCCTTGGTGCGTGGATGTGGAATATGAAGACAGGCAAGAAAGATGAAACTCCGACAATTCACATTGCAACCAAAGATAAGAAAACGATAGAGGTTGCATCTGTCATTGCTAATGCTGTGTGTCGCGCTCGCGACCTGATTCATACTCCCGCAAACATTAAAAATCCTGCATGGATGGCAAAGCAAGCAGAAAACTTTGCACAAGGGACTGGTTTAAAAGTTCAAACACTTTCTGGCTCGCAGTTAAAAGATTTTGGCGGGCTAAGAGCAGTAGGTGGCTCATCTCCAAAACCTGGACCAAGAATGATTCAGATTTCATATACCCCTAAACGTGCAGTTAAATCTGTCCGCGCATTACCTCATGTAGTTTTGGTTGGAAAAGGAATTACTTTTGATACGGGTGGAATCTCGCTCAAGCGGCCTTACGACACAATGATGGCAATGAAATCTGACATGGCTGGTTCGGCTGCAGTTCTTGCAACTCTGACTGCGTTAGTAGATTTGCAGCCCATGGTTAAAGTTACGGCTTTAATGATGATGGCTGAAAACTCTTTTTCTGGCACAGCACAACGCCCTAGTGATGTCATAAAGCACTACGGTGGCACAACCGTTGAAGTACTTAACACGGATGCAGAAGGTCGATTAGTTTTAGCTGACGGACTTGCATTTGCTGATGCAACCCTTGATCCTGACTACTTAATTGATATTGCAACGCTTACCGGTGCTGCAACACTTGGTTTAGGCCGGCAATATGCAGCTATGTATACACGCGATGATCAACTTGCAGAGGATTTTGTAAAGGCTGGTGAAGCATCAGGAGATCGTGTTTGGCGCATGCCATTGATCGATGACTACAAAGAAGCGCTAGAAAGTGATATCGCAGATCTAAATCACACAGCCGATAAGGGAGATTTTTCTGCCGGATCAGTAACTGCGGCATTGTTTTTGGAGCATTTTGTAGGCAATCGACGATGGTTACATTTAGATATTGCAGGAACCGCGCGAAGTGAAGTAGATGCTGGTGAAAACTCAAAAGGTGGAACTGGTTTTGGTGTCCGCCTTCTTACACAATGGATTACCTCATTATGATTCGAATTGACCCACACTCATTTTCTGAGAACTTTATTTCAGAGGACTACTTTAAGTCTCAAGCTCGTGCTCGAGGCATCGAACTTGGTGTCAATGACTCAACTCCTGGAGCGGGTGCATTTTTACGTTTCCTTGCATTTTCTCTGCAGGCTCAATCAGTTGTCGAAGTTGGAACAGGCTCTGGAGTGGGAAGTTTGTGGATCCTAGATGGAATGCGTTCGACAGGAACTCTCACATCAATAGATGATGAGATGGAACATACACAAATTGCCAAACTTGCTTTTGCAGAAGCAGATATCCCGCAAAACCGGGTCCGATTAATTACAAACTCGGTCATTGATGTAATTTCAAAGTTAACCGATACCGCATATGACATGGTGGTATTGCGCCATAATCCGGAGGAACTTAGTTTTGTAATTGGTGAAAGTTTAAGAATATTAAGAAGTGGTGGAGTGTTAGTAATCGATAATTATTTTGGTGGCGGAAAAACTCCTGACGCCGCCCAACGCGATCCACGTACCGTTGCACTTCGCGATGCTGGGAAAATCATTAAGAATGACACAGAGCATTGGGTCAGCTCTATGCTCCCAGTTGGCGATGGATTATTACTTGCGACGAAGTTATAGCAAACTAAGCCCATGATCTTTCCACGCAAGAAAAATCTACCGCCAGCACCATGGTGGCAGGCAACACAAAAACCAGCTAGAGGCAACATTGTTTTGATCGCCCTGCTATCTGGAAGTGTTGGCGGTTTCTTGGGAGTGACGGCAACCGGTGCATCAATTTTTAATGGTGCAACTTTAGTTTCATCAAATAGTGTTATAGAGCGAGCACCAGATTCTGTGGCGGGGATTGCACAGAGAGTTTTGCCATCTGTAGTGTCAATTAGTACCTCTTCAGTCATTGGAGGTGGCACAGGATCAGGATTTGTCATCGATAGCGATGGTTTTATTCTTACCAATAATCATGTTATCGATGGAGCTGCTCGCTCTTCCGGTACTATCCGCGTTACATTAAATGATGGCGCTGTCTATAGAGCAGAAGTTATTGGACGAGATGCCCCATATGACCTAGCAGTACTAAAAATTAGAGCATCAGGCTTGAAGGCACTTCAGTTTGGAAACAGCGACACAATTGCCGTAGGTGATTCAGTGATTGCAATTGGTTCACCACTTGGTTTAACAGGCACAGTTACAACTGGAATCATTAGCGCAAAAGATCGTGCAGTCACTGCAGGTGATGCAAACACTGAAAGCTCATACATCAATGCACTTCAAACTGATGCGGCAATAAACCCTGGAAACTCTGGTGGCCCACTAGTAGATGCAACTGGTGCAGTAATTGGAGTTAACTCTGCAATTGCATCACTTGGAATTAACTCACGAGTAGGTTCCATCGGTTTAGGGTTTGCTATTCCAATCAACCAGGCACGCAAAACCGCTCAGCAACTTATCGAAAATGGTGTTGCCACATATCCGGTCATTGGAGTGACTTTAGATATGAACTTTGCAGGTGCTGGTGCAAAGATAACCACTAGAGAAAATTCAATCATGCCAGGAAGCCCCGCCCAGGTTGCAGGGTTACGTGGTGGAGATGTCATTACAACCTTTGAAGGAAAAACAATCAACAGCGCTGAAGAGTTAATAGTGGCCGTTCGTGCTAAAAATGTGGGAGATAGAGTCACATTGATCTATAAGCGTGGGGGCGTAAGCAAGACAACTTCACTAACTCTGACTGCGGCGAAGAATTAAGTACCGTAGGCTAGCGCTATGTTCTTTGATATCGGCATAGGAGAGATTTTCGGTCTTGCAGTTTTGGCCATGTTTTTAGTTGGTCCAGAAAGACTTCCCAAAGTTGCCGGTGAAGCTGCAAAGTGGGTTAAAAAAATTCGCGAACTTGCAAACTCTGCAACTTCTGAATTAAAAGACAACCTAGGCCCAGGTTTTGAAGATTTACAGCCAAAAGACTTGAATCCAAAAACATTTGTAAAGAAACAGATTTCTGACTTACTAGATGAAGAAAATCCGAAGGCACAATCCAATGCCACCAAGGCAATGATTGACCCAGATCTTTTATGAACATTGCTGAGCAAGTCTTAGAAGCATTATCGCGAGTACAAGACCCAGAACTTCGCCGATCAATTACCGAACTTGAAATGGTTCAGGACCTTAAGGAATCTAAAGGTCAAGTCTCACTGACAATTTTGTTAACAATTGCCGCCTGTCCGATGCAGGATCGCCTGCGTAAAGATGTAACAGATGCCGTTGCTGCTGTGGAAGGTGTTAAAGGCGTTGAAATGTCTTTTGGAGTAATGAGCGAAGAGCAAAGAACATAGCGCTAAAAAAATTGTGCGTGGAGGTAGGGAAAAGTTCATTCCTTTCGCACAACCGGACTCACTAACTCGCGTCATTGGAGTTGCATCCGGAAAAGGTGGAGTTGGAAAATCTTCAGTCACTGCAAATCTTGCAGTCGCGGCAGCAAAGAAGGGCTTAAGCGTTGGAATATTAGATGCAGATGTTTATGGTCACTCGATACCGCGACTTATGGGTTTAATGGGAAAACGTCCAACTGCAATTGATCAAATGTTTATTCCCTTGGAATCATTTGGTGTAAAAACAGTTTCAATGGAAATGTTTAAACCTGAACGATCTGATCCTGTTGCTTATCGAGGACCATTACTTCACCGTGTTTTAGAACAGCTTTTATCTGATGCTTACTGGGGAGATTTAGATCTTTTGCTTATTGATCTTCCACCAGGTACAGGAGATCTTGCAATCTCACTGGGTCAATTAATTCCAAACTCGGAGATCGTGGTGGTTACAACTCCACAAATTGCAGCGGCAGAAGTTGCCGAACGAGCTGGACGAATCGCCCATCAGATTCACCAACAAGTTATTGGTGTTATAGAAAATATGTCAGCGTTTCCATGTCCAACCTGTGATGAATCAATTTCATTATTTGGGGAGGGCGGAGGAGAAGAAACTTCTAGACGTCTTTCTCAGTTAGTTGGATCAGACGTTCCACTCTTGGGAAAGATTCCTTTTAGTCCACAGCTGCGAACAGGTGGAGATGATGGATCTCCAATTGTTGATGAACAACCAGATTCAGCAGCAGCGATGGCGATTACAGAGATAGCAGAAAAATTGATGAAGCGTAGTAAGTCTTTACTGGGGGTCCGATTGGGAGTCTCTACGTAATTCTTTTGAAATCTCTTGCGCTAAATCTGATAGCTCACTTCGCATGAAATCACGTGTAGCAACTTCTCCTAAAGAGTTTCGCAATGAAGCTAGTTCACGGGTGAGATATTCGGTATCTGCGATTGATCGCTCGTTTTGTTCACGATCTTCATTAATCTGTATGCGGTCTCTATCTGCTTGACGATTTTGAGCAAGCAGAATCAAGGGTGCTGCATAGGATGCTTGAAGAGACAAAATTAAGGTGAGAAAAATAAATGGGTAGTCATCAAAACGTAGATCCTTAGGCGCAGTGAAATTCCAAATGACCCAACTTGCCACAAAAACAGTCATGTAAACAAGAAAGCGAGCTGTACCTAAAAATCGTGCGAACCGCTCAGACAAGCGGCCAAATGCTTCGCTATCGATATGAGGGCGAATGGAACGTCGCGTCTGACGAGGAGTGTCTAATCCAAAGTTGCGTGCCATTTCTCCTCCTTAAAGATTTCCAGTTTCGAAAGCGATGGGTGTTTTTTCACGGTGGTCATGTCGCCAGTTCTCTGGCAATAAGTGATCCAGTACGTCATCAACAGTTACTGCTCCAAGCAGTCTTTCATTTGAATCAACCACTGGCAAAGAGAGCATGTTGTAACTTGCTAGATGTGAGGAAACTTCATGCAAAGAAGCATCAGGGCTTATTCCCTTTGAATCATTATCAACAATTGCACCAAGCAGAGTTGCAGGAGGTTCGCGCAATAAGCGTTGATAGTGCACAACTCCAATAAATCTACCTGTCGGTGTTTCAGTTGGCTGACGACAGATGTAGATCTGAGAAGCAAGTGCTGGAGATATTTCTTTTTGGCGCACTGATGCTAACGCCTCAGCAACGGTTGAGTCTGCAGTTAAAACAATTGGCTCAGTTGTCATCATTCCACCGGCTGAATAATCTTCATATGTCATAAGTCGCAGGACATCTTCTGCATCTTCTGGTTCCATTAATTCAAGAAGTGCATTTGCACGCTCTTCTCCAATTTCACGCAATAAATCTGCTGCATCATCAGGATCCATCTCACCTAATACATCTGCCGCTCTTTCACCTTCTAGCTCTGCCAACAAAGAGACACGATCTGTTTCATCCATCTCTTCTAGAACATCTGCGAGGCGTTCATCATTTAATCCACTGGCAACTTCAACTCGACGCTTAGGTGCTAGCTCCTGAAGTACGGCAGCTAAATCAGCAGCACGAAGATTTGCAAGAGTAGAAAGCAGATTGATAACACCTTGATTCTGTTCGGGAAATGCAAAACCTGTCACTTCTTCCCAAGCCACAGTTGATGTTGCACCTTTACGACGAAGCCCACGACCACGACGCATGATGTGGACTCGCTTGATTAGCCAATCACCTGAAGGCGTTTGCTCCATACCCATATCTTCAACAACTACTGCCTCATTAGTTTCGACTAACGTTATGGATCGATCAAGCATTTCACCGAGTACAAGTACTTCACCAGGACGTGTGTCAAAACGTCGCATATTTAGTAGGCCTGTGATTACAACTGCGCCGTTTTCAATCGATGTCACTCGTGTAATCGGAACAAAAATTCGCCGACGAAGTGGAACCTCAACAACAAGACCTAGAATTCTTGGCGGTTCATTATTTGTTCTAAGGGTCGCAACAGCATCTCGCACCTTTCCTACTGGATCACCATTTGGATCAAAGACCGCGGTTCCCGTAAGACGGGCAAGAAATACTCGGTTTAAGAGATTGCTGCTCATAGGTTAAGGGTACCTTTGTCCCATGAGCGCAAGCCAATCAATTAGTCGAGATCACCACACGGCAATACCTGCCAAACCAGATCTCATCCGCCTATGCATCGGAATGATTGGCATAGGCACATCTGGTCCCCTTATTGCATTAAGCAGCATGCCAATTCTGACTCTCATTTTTTGGCGAAATCTTGGAGGTGCTTTATTCACACTTCCATTTGCATTACGTCACACGCGAGATAGAACGGGCGTGAAGTGGGCAGTAATTGCAGGAGTTTTATTGGCATTGCACTTCATTGGTTTTTTTATGGCTATGCGTATGACATCTGTTGCAGCTGGAACTGCCTTAGTTGCATTACAACCAATTTTTACGGCACTTTTTGTAAAGATAAGTGGTGGGCATATTCCATCATCGGCTTGGCTAGGAATGGTTGTTTGTTTTCTCGGAGTTGGCCTTGTCTCAGGAGTTGATCTCCAAATCTCTGTCAGGGCATTTACTGGCGATGTTGCGGCGATAATTTCTGCTGCACTTGCAGCTGCATACATCATGGCTGGCGCAAAGGCACAAAGAACTTTAGAAACCTCCACATATACAACTATTTGTTACTTCGTCTGTTCTATGACCGCACTTCCTATGGCTTTACTCGCAGGAAATGAAATTACTAATTTTTCAGGGAAAGAGTGGTTACTCCTTCTTGGTTTAATTGTTGGCGCACAGTTGCTGGGACATACAATGTTTAACTCAGTTTTAAAAAGAGTTTCTCCTGCTGTTGTTTCTTTAATTGTCTTTTTTGAAGTTCCACTCAGTGCGTTACTTGCATTGTGGTGGCTAGGACAAAAACCACCGCTTGGAATCATTCCAGGGATCGTTTTAATTTTGGTTGGCTGCGTGCTTGTTGTTACTAGAACTAGAGGTGCCAGCAATGATTGATCTGCATACTCATACAACAGCAAGTGACGGAACCGATTCACCACGCGAGTTAGTCAACAAAGCCATTGTCCAAGGTTTAGAAATTTTAGGAATTACTGATCACGACACAACTTCAGGATGGCATGAAGCAACAGAGAGCCTTCGTGGAAATTTAAAGCTTGCCTTGGGCGCCGAGATCTCTTGTTTGACTGATGATGGAATTAGCGTTCATATGCTTGGACTTTTGTTTGATCCTTTGCACCAAGAAATGCAAACAGTTCTTGAAGAAACTCGTGATGGCCGATTGCCTAGAATGAGAAAAATGATTCAGAAAATGCAGGCTGAAGGTTTTGATATCTCAATTGAAGATGTAGAAAAGGCGATGCCACCTGGTGCAACTATGGGTCGGCCACATCTTGCCGATGCTCTAGTAAACAAAAAAATTGTTAAGTCACGGGATGAGGCATTTACTGAGCTACTTCATAATGAATCGCGATTTTATGTTTCACATGCGGCGCCAACTCCAATTGAGGCAGTTAAGTTAATTCGTAGAGCTGGGGGAGTTGCAGTTATTGCACACCCATTTGCTTCTAGGCGAGGCCAGATACTGGGCACGGATGATTTTGCAGATTTAGTAACGGCTGGTTTAAATGGAATTGAAGTTGATCACCGTGATCAGAATCCATCAGAACGGGCAATGCTTCGTGCAATTGCCACAGATTTAGATTTGGTAATTACGGGAAGTAGTGATTATCACGGAACTGGAAAACTTAATTCATTAGCAGAGAACCACACTGATAGGGCACAATGGGAGAAGTTAGAATCTGCTGCAAATGCTAGAAGGGTTGTTTCGCAATGAACGAGATCAGTGCAGTAACTTTTGCAGTTCAATCCTTCGTTACTCTATTTGTAATTATGGATCCTCCTGGTGCAACGCCAATTTTCTTGGGGCTAGTAGCCGATAAGACTCCACGAGTTCGTAGAATCCTTGCAATCCAGGCTGCAGCGGTTTCTCTACTAGTTATTTCAATCTTTGCCCTCTTTGGTCGATTTATACTTGATTATCTAAATATCTCAATGGAGGCCTTACAAGCCGCCGGTGCACTTTTGCTTTTATTGGTCGCTTTGGAACTCTTAACGGGTAACACATCAAAGTATGGTGAAGATGCAGATTCAAATGTTGCATTAGTTCCACTAGGAACACCAATCTTGGCAGGACCAGGTGCAATTGTTGCAACCATGATCTTTGTGCAACAGGCCAATACACCAGAAATGGCAGCTGGATTAATCGCTGCTGTGATTGCTGTGCACATTGCTATTGCAGTTGCACTGATGGCTTCTACAACAATTTTGAAAGTTATCAAAGAAGCAGGTGTCACACTTGTTGCAAGAATCGCAGGCTTACTACTTGCCGCTATTGCGGTGCAGATGTTAGTAGATGCAATTAGAGTATTTGTGGCTAACTAAGAAGATACAGTTTTTGGGAAATTAACTCTCTTTAAATTTTTTTGTTCGAACACGTGAGCGTTCAGTCTTTGCTTTTGGGGCATCTTTTGTTATTTGGGAAGAGCCTTTATTTGTTGGACTTTCAACTTTCGTACCAGGTTTAGCATCAGATCTAGAACTAGAACTGGAAACAGAATTAGTGACAGGTTTTGCTTTAACAATTCGTCCAGTTGAACCAGCCGGAATATCAAGTGCTTTGTAGAGATGTTCCGAAGAAGAGTAGGTCTCTTCAGGCTCGGCAAGGCCAAGATCTAAAACAGTGTTAATCATTTTCCATCGGGCTAGTTCATCCCAATCCACAAATGTCACTGCGATTCCATGCGCCCCAGCTCGTGCAGTACGTCCAATGCGGTGAACGTAGGTTTTTTCATCCTCTGGACATTGATAATTAATTACGTGAGTGATTCCATCAATATCAATTCCGCGCGCTGCTACATCTGTTGCCACAAGAACATCTGATTTTCCAGCTTTAAAGTCACTCAGGGCTTTTTCGCGTGCTCCTTGACCTAAGTCGCCATGAATTGGCGCTGCTTTAAAACCACGCTCTAGTAAATCCTCTGCAGTCTTTTGCGCTGTTCGCTTTGTTCTGCAGAAAACCATGGTCGGACCGCGCCCGTTAGCCTGCAAGATTCGAGCAAGCATTTCAATCTTATCCATTGCATGTGCACGCAGAACATGCTGTGCAATTCGAGTAACTACCGCGCCTTCATCCTCACTATCTTGAGTACGAATATGAATTGGTTGATTCATGAATCGACGAGCTAACGCAATGATGTCGCCAGGCATGGTCGCAGAAAACAACATTGTCTGTGCGCGGTTTGGCGTGCTTGCTAAAATCTTTTCAACATCTGGCAAAAAACCTAAGTCCAACATTTCATCTGCTTCATCCAAGACCAAGCGAGAAACTTCCTTAAGTTTTAATTGACCCTGCCTAGATAGATCAAGCAATCGCCCAGGTGTTCCAACAACAATTTCTACACCTGCCTGCAACGCTTCAATCTGCGGTTCGAATGCTCGCCCGCCATAGACAGCTAAAGTTCTAATGCCGCGATTTGCAGCAAGCTCTTCAATGTCTCGTGTGACTTGAGTGCATAGCTCGCGAGTTGGAACAACGATTAAAACTTGAGGCAAACCCTTTTTTTCAAAGCTTTCCCATTCAACATCATTGGGTGCAATGACTCGCTCGATGACAGGAATACCAAAAGCTAGAGTTTTACCAGTTCCTGTCTTTGCCTGACCAATAACATCGCCATCTGCCAATGCAATGGGAAGAACCATCTCTTGAATAGCAAAGGGCGCTAAGAAACCATGGGCATGCAATGCCTCGATCGTTAGGCTGCGAAGTGGAAGCTCTGCAAAAGTTAAAGCCACGTTATAAAACGCCGCAATTGAAAGAATGCGGATTCACAATTGAACTCATAGAGCCCATCCTATCGGGTTTAAGTCAGCGGAAACCCTGAAATACCTCGCCACATGAGGCTATGAACAAGTTCGACTGCATTTTCTTTGGTTAATTTACTATCGCGCTCCAACCAATGACGAGCGGTAACTTGGGCATATCCAATCATTCCCACACCAATGAGCATTGATGCTTCCTTTGATAACCCAGTATCGATTGCAATAACCGCACTTACCGCTGCTGCGCAGTCATATGTCATGCGATTTAGGCGCTCATGCACTTGAGGTTCAACACTCATGTCACTTTCAAATAAAAGTCTAAAAGCTTCACCCTCTTTTTCGATAAAAGAAAAATAGGTGTTTACGGTTGCATAGACACGATCTTTGTTATCTGGTGTCGATGCAATAGCCTTTTGAATTTCAAAGACCAAAGAGTCAATGTGAAGATCAAGGACTGCAAGATATAAATCTAATTTTGAGGGAAAATGCTGATAAAGAACGGGCTTGGAGACTTTTGCGCGATCTGCAATCTCATCCATCGCTGCAGAGTGATAGCCCGCTGTAGTAAAAACTTCCAAGGCCGCCGACAACAATAAAGCCCGACGCTCATCTTTCGGTAAGCGCGACTTATTAACAATCTCTGCATTACTCATTTGCGCAATCCTACGGCAGAATTACCCATTGTGAACCACTCATATGAAGGAATTCGTATCCTCTTGGTGCATGCACACCCCGATGATGAAACGATCAACAACGGGGCGACTATGGCCAAATACGCCGCCGGTGGTGCAAGCGTAACCTTGGTTACTTGCACTCGTGGTGAAGAAGGTGAAGTTCTTGTACCCGAGCTTTCTCATCTTGCAAGTATCCATAAAGATCAACTTGGCCTACATCGTGAGGGTGAACTTGCATTAGCAATGAAAGAATTAGGAATCAGTGATTTTAGATTTCTTGGTGCACCATCAGTAAAGTTTCGAGACAGTGGCATGATGGGAACTGAACCAAATAATAGAGCTGATGTATTTTGGCAAGCCAACATTGATACTGCAGCACAGTATTTGGTTGAAGTTATTGAAGAAGTTAAGCCACAGATAATGATTACATATGATGAATTTGGTGGTTATGGACACCCTGATCACATTCAAGCACATCGGATTGCAATGCGAGCCTCTGAAATTGCGAATTGGCAGATACAGAAAATTTATTGGAACACAATGCCGAAGTCAGTTTTGGCACAAGGAATTGCCAAGATGAAAGAAATTGGATCAGATTTTTTTGGAGCAGAAACAGTTGATGACTTGCCCTTTGCAAAAGATGATTCATTTGTTACGACTTTAGTAGATGGAAGCAAATTTGTAGATAAGAAACTTGCCGCAATGAAAGCACATGAAACTCAAATCTCTCTCGATGGGCCATTTTTTGCTCTTTCAAATAACTTAGGCTTACAGATTTGGGGAGATGAGTACTACACACTTGTAAAGGGTGAGAAGAGTGAGCCATTTGATAATCAGGGCCGCGAGACCGATTTAGCATCTGGAATTATCACCAAATGAAGTACCTCTACTCTGTACTTTTTGGACTGGCATTAGGTGCAAGTTCTGTCTTTGTTCACAGTTTGTATCCGCCCTTTGGATTAATCCTTTCAATTGCAGGTGCCAGTCTTGGAGTTTGGGCATCTGGAAGACAATGGGGTGGTCGCACATTTCGATTTATCGTTGCAATTGTTTGGGCAATCGTAGTTTTGCGCGCAGGATTTCCAGGATTAAATGATGAGTACTTGATTCAGGGCGATGGCTTAGGTACGTCACTGTTAAACATTGGTTTTATTGCAATCGTAATTGCAATCATCATGCCTCTTTAGTTTTTCTATCTGCCGATTCAGAGGTTAAGACCAGGTTTGCCCCTCAGGGGTATCTTTGATTATCAGACCTAAACCCTCGAGTTGAACCCGCAGATCATCACTGTCTGACCAACGTTTTTCACTTCTTGCAATAGATCTAGCATCCAAAAGTTCTTTCATCTGCTCTGTCAGGGTTTTTTCTTCAACGCCTTGATCAAGATTTAAACCTAGAATTTGATCTGCGTACATAAATAATGCGCGTTTATTTTTTTGATCACTTTTTTCAATTGCGCGCAACCGAATCAGAATCTTTGGTGTATCAATGTCGTTGTTGATCGCTAACTCTATTTCAGGATCCACTTCCCAAAGCTTCACACTTGGCTCACTGCCTGCCCATTCAGAGAGCTTGCCTCGCCAACGAAGAAGTAGCTCATGAGCGGCTTGAATAGAGCTCCACGTTAAATCCATTTGAGATCGATATCGATTTTCCAAAAGACACAGTCGAAGTGCAAGTGGATCCAAACCACGATCAATTACATCCTGAAGCAAGAGTACATTTCCCGAACTCTTCGACATCTTGCGACCTTCGAATAAGAGATGTTCGCCATGAGCCCAAATATCAACGCTCTCTTGTCCAGTAATTGCATTTGATTGAGCGCGTTCATTTTCATGATGTGGAAAACGAAGGTCAATTCCTCCAACATGAACATCAACGTGAGAATTTAAAATCTCCATAGACATCGCCGAACATTCAATATGCCATCCAGGAAATCCTGGTCCCCATGGTGAGGGCCAAATCATTTCTGATCTGTTGCCTGCAGCTTTCCAAAGCGCCCAATCGGCATGAAATCTTTTCGCTGTA
>Ga0247722_10001087_pt1 | contig 15400 bp, 14 predicted proteins | sample MSEWelMarce3H_FC_FD_189094 | JGI IMG/M metagenome (GOLD analysis project Ga0247722, IMG submission 189094) | Subsurface sediment microbial communities from gas well in West Virginia, United States - MSEEL Well Study Marcellus 3H_FC | ecosystem: Environmental > Terrestrial > Deep subsurface >... | reverse complement strand
GGGTTATACCATATGCAGATATTATAATATGGGGGACATGCGCCAAGGCACGTCTCGTGCCGAGCCGTTGTGTCCCCCCTAATACTCGTACAAATGGGTGGAGATAATGGTGAAGCTCCAGTCGGTGCCGTGCATGTTCAGGATGTTGCCCTTGTCGTCTATGATCTGCACCTTCATGCGCTCAATGTTCACGGGGCCGAAGTACACGCGCTCGTTCACTTGCAACGAGGAGCCGAACTCAATGTACGGTTGGCCGGTCGTCATGGCGTACGTTTTCACGGGAATGAGTGCCAGCACGTCGGTGGTGGTGGGTCCCGTGCGTCGGTCCACGGTAGTGGCACTGCGGTTTTGGTTGATGGCGTTGATGGTGTACAGTTGCGCTTGCGTGAACTGGCGGGGGGCGGACTGCACGTACGTGGGGTTGCCCGATGCGTCGCAGTTGACCGCAAGGCCCGGGTTGAAGTACGACGGCAAGCTGAGCCGCGCGTCATTGGTGGCAATATTGACCAGCCCCTTGTTCAGGTGGTTCTGGTTGTAGTCGTCCAGCACAAGGATGAGGTATTTGGGACCGTACGTGTCGGCCACCGCTTCCGAAGTGATTGCGTTGGCCGGAGCAGACACCGCGGGTTGCAGCCGATACACCAGCTGGTTGGACGAAGTCGGCGGCGGAACTTGGTTGCTCCCGCGGAACCCCATCAGCCAGCCCAGATTGGAGTTCACTTTGGATGCGGCGATAGCGTCGGTAATGCCGACGGTGATGAGCGAAGGCGCAACCGTGACCTTGTAGGTCGGGTCAAAAAACAGGATGTCATACGCAACCGCAGTTGCATTGGTGATCGTCATTTTGCCGTTGTTGACATTGTACGCAATTTGGAATGTGGTGCCGTTGAACGGGGCTACGCTAGCCATATACGCCTGTAACTGGGCCGGCGTGTAGTTGCCGGGGGGGACCACGAACGGCGTGTACGTGGTGGTCGCCGCGAGCTTGTAAAACAGCACGTTGGTGCCCGAACTGACGTCAATGCCGTACCACGCGTACGGCAGTTGAATGGTGTTCAACTTGATGGACAGCACGTTGGTCAAATTCTCGGTGAGGTCCAGGGTGTAATTGGTCGGTGACGCGGGACCGAGCGGGTCTTCGCTGTTGGGCGTGATGATTTGACGGTACTGGCTGTCAATGTTCACCAACCGGGTCACGGTGTTTTTCAGATTGGGGTTCAGGCTGCCTTGCGTCACTGGAATAACATAGCTCTCGTTTATCCCGATTTTCTCTCGTTTGGTCGGCATGTGTGCGTTGCCCTGCAACACCTGGATCTTGTTTTTGCGATCGGCGGGCTTGTCGGCTTGCGCCTTGTCGGTTTGTTTCAAATACTGGTTGCGCCACCACTGCCCCAGCTGGTCTTGGTCTTGGTTTTGTTCCGGGGTTGAGTCTGGTTCTTCTTGTGGATCTTGGTCCGGGTCTTGTGCTTCTTCTTCTTCTTCTTCTTGTGGATCTTGGTCCGGGTCTTGGGCTTGGTCTTCTTCTTGTGGATCCGGGCCCAGCTCGTCCAGCAGCGCGTCCTGGGCATCCTGAAAAAAAGCGGCCACCTTGGGCAACCGGTCTGCATTGGCTTTTGCAATCAGGCGGTCCGTTGCGCTTATAATGTCGTCCTCCGTTGGGTCGGTCAGGTTCAGCATGGCAAGGAGCTCGTCCGTGTCGTAGTGCGTGATGTCCAAATCAATGTCCTTGAACGCCGATTTTTTTGCAGGGGTTGTCATGTCCAATGAATAAAATATATTAGTGTGTCTTGGGTCCTGTGTCTTGTGTGATATAATACATTCGCATTTGTTTATTATTTTATAAGTGTATATAAGTGTATTATAAGCAATAAGCAATAAGCAATAAGCAATAAGCAATAAGCATGCAACTAATGGCAAACGCACTGACCCTTGAACCCGGGCTGAAACGTGCCCACGGCGCCGTTCGCACACTGGCACTGACCCGGCATGGCCGGATTCTGCAGGCAGAACTCCTTGGAAAATCCGTTGCCGCGGCATGACGCGAATGTTTGGAACCCTTCTCTTCTTGAAGACGATGGAATGAGATAGCCTAAATATGCCAGCAGCATTACGGCCAAAACAAAGGTGGAACGTGTGAACTTAAACGGCATGTTTACAACAATGTGTGTTTTTTGCGTTGCGTTTCTGTACAATGTCTAGACAAATTAAATGGCGGTAAGAATTGGCGGGAAATAAACCACAGCAGGGTTGAAAGACCATCCGGGTAGTTGCGAATGTGGGTGGGTAGCTCGTGGATGCCTTGGCCGCGTTTGGCATGCCGGGCCCCGTAAAACAGCAGGCGCTCCAGCATTTCAATAATCGCGGCGTTTTCTTTTTGTTGCATGATGCCGGCCCGGTCCACGCGCTGGCGTCCCAGATACGTGTAGCGGTTGTAATTCTGATCGGCATACATGCGGTAACTGCGGTCGGCGCGGACTTCATTCACGATGCGGCCGATGCCCATGATTTGATTGGTGTCGTTGTTCATTTCCAGAATGAATAACGGCGCTTCGTACGGGATGTTGGGCTTGATGGCGACCGGCGCCTTGTAAATGCAGGCGTAGTCGGGGTTCGCAGCAAGCCACGCGCTCCGCTCGGCCCACGTTTGATTGTTGTATCGCGTGATGCACACGGTGAATGCGTCCACATTATCATTAACCATTGGGTACAGTTTGCGATGTTGCAATTGATGTTGCAATTGAGTTGCATGTCTTTCAAGCAGTCAATTTTTGAGAGAAATGTTTAAAAAAAAAACATGCGGTGCACTTTAAAACCGGATTTGGCCGCCGACCATGCCGCCGAAGCTGGGACGGCCGGACCAGCCGCCTCCGACCTGGCCTTGGAGGAACAGGTTGCGGTTTTCATTGCCGACGGTGACGCGACCGCTGCCGCTGTAGCCCTGGTTGTTGGCGTTGAACGAGCCGGAGAACCCGGCAGGAGAGGTGCGGGGACTGGGATTGGGAAAGCTGAGGGTTTGCATTGGATTCGCAAAAAGAGGTGGTGTGGGGTTCAAATGGGGGGGTTATGACATGTGTTCAGAAAATATTTTTATATCATTTTTTTAGCATTTAGCAATTCTTTTTTAAGTGTCAAAAAAAGGCTCCATGAGTTTGAACACGTGCAAAATTTCTATTCACTTCGTCAACATTTTCACACGTTTTTCCGTTATACATTTGTATTGCAGTGCCATTGTGCATGCGCGTTCCAACATAATGAAGAACACAAGGAGCAACGGTCACTTCATACTGTGGTTGATTAAGAGGGATCCTAGAGGGTGTTGCGGGGTGAGGAGGAGGCAATGACAATGGCAAAAAAACATCGGTTGATGGCATAGTTATTTCATACACGCAACAATCATTAGAACCCATCCATCCAATTGCAAAATCAATGGACCAAGTGCATGACATGGGAATGGGTTGCACTATATTTCTTGTTGCATTGGTTGCATTGGTTCGGACGTGTCTGAATAAAGTAACTCTTTCTCTCTTCATTTCTTCTTGTTCAGGAGGAGTCAATTTATTAAATCTTGATGAATTAAAACTTTTGGTCCAAGCGTAAAAACATTTCGTCGTTTCTAATAACTTGTCTAAATCCAGATGAGGTTTAAAAGACCCATTTCCGGTTTCATCCATTTTGTTAGTAAACGCACCCCCGGACACTATGGTGCGGATGAGGTTATAAATGTTGCATTTACCATCATCATCCTCATACACTATTCTAAATTTTGGTTTACTCAATTCATCAATTTGCGAGGTAATGTATTGAATAAATGCTGCACCATATCCTCCAACCATTTTTCTGCCTTTTTTTAACCTCATATTTTTGTGTTTAGTCCTAGTTCGTCTTACTTTTTTGGCACTGAATCTACTCGTTCTTTTGCGACCACCCGTCAACGTTTTTCCGAACATGTGACTCGGTTCGGTTTTATAATCAGATATACAAAGATACAAAGATATACAAATATACAAACATTTTTATATCCATTTTTTTTTTAAATTTCATTTGCGGTTTGCCCGTTTTCTTCTACTAAACCTTGCCCTGCTGCGAGAACGCCGGCGGATTGTGCGAGATGATTTGGATTTACGTCCACCCAAATGCATGTTTCGGTTGAACTGTTCGTGCAATGTATTATACGAATTTTGTGCGGTAAGCCCTGCTGCCCCACTGTATCTTGGTCGGGGGTTTAAGGACATGTTTTCAAATTGGGTCCAAACGTCTGACATTTTTGTGTTATATCATAGCATGACATTTTTTTTTATTGTGCGCGTAGTATATCAGTATTAAAACAATTCAACCCTGAATGGGAGGCGGAGGTGTGATTCCAGTTGCCCTGCATAACGGCGACCTGTACTTTCTGTTCGGCCAGGAGAACGACGTCATTAAAGACGCATCAAAAAACCAGGACTGGGGCGACTTCGGTGGATCCGCCAAGCCCGGCGAGTCCGAGATGGACACCTGCGTGCGCGAAGGCGCCGAGGAGCTGAACGGCTTTTTCGGCAACAAGCGCGATTTTAGGGCGCTGCTCCTAAAAAACCAGGTGCTAAAGCTGACATACGACACCCGCGTCACCCACTTGATGCGCGTGGACTACGACGAGCGCCTGCCGCTCTACTTTAATAATAATTATCGCTTCATCAAGGAAACCTCCAACCTGCGGTCCATTGCGGCGCACCCGGAGAACGGCTACTTTGAGAAGTCGCACGTGCGCTGGTTCACCCTGGCGGACTTGAAACGCGAGCGCGGCGCGTTCCGCGAGTACTTTCGTGCCTTCTTGGACATGATTCAGTACCGCGCCCCCGAAATCCGGCGCTTAATGCACAAGCGTCAGCGCAAAAGCAAAAGCAAAAGCAATGGCAAAAGCAAAAGCAATGGCAAAAGCAATGGCAAAAGCAAGACCCGGCGCCACTAAATTCAAATTTATAATCACATTATCATATAATGTGATCATGACCACCAGGAGACGCACCCGCAAACAAGGCTCCACCCCAAAAACTCGCAAAAACAGCAACCACAATGTGGCCGCGGCTATCAAGGACATCCCGTTGTCAAAGGCTCGCGCCGATTTCGCCGCCCTGAAAGCCGTCCCTTGCGCAGAAATCAACCAAGCCGCCAAGGTCGGCAACGCCGCAATGGACCACTATTTTTTCAGGCACCGCCTCGCCGCGAAGACAAAGCGCGCCATTTCGTATTACGAGTGGATCAAGACCGACTGGAAGCGCAACGAGTCGGAGCACAATTTCTACAAGTTCAACTTGGCCCAAGGCAAAACCCCGGAAAAGGCGCGCTACGCGGTGTTCCGTCTGTATTACGGCGCCATTCACGGCTTCAAGCCGCTCATCGCCAAGTGGCTGTATTGTACGTATCAACCGCGCACGGCCGTCCTAGACTTCTCGGCGGGCTGGGGCGGCCGCTGCCTGGGCGCCATGGCCCTCGGCATTCCGTACATCGGCATAGACACGAACAAGGACTTGCGTCCCGCCTACGAGCGTATGGCGAAAGAGCTGGATCCTTCAAACCAGGCCAAGATCACCATGCGCTTCCAGGACGCCGCGGCCACCGATTTCTCCAAGTTCAAGTACGACATGGTGCTCACGTCGCCGCCCTACTTCAAGACGGTGCGACCCATAGAAGGCTACGCGCACATGCCGCACTATGCCGATCGCGCCGACTTCAATGCGCGTTTTCTGTTCCCCGTGATTCGCAGCACGTATGCGCACTTGGCGCGCGGCGGCACCTACGCGCTCAACATTCCGGACGACATGCACGACGAAATCAAGGCCGCCCGCATCCTGCCCCCCCGATTATGGGCGAAGCACCGCCTGTTCCTGCAGCCCCGCTTCGCCAAGGGCAATCCGAACCACCCCGACGTCCAATACAAGGAGCACATCTACGTGTGGAAGAAGCCTTAACCTTTTTGTGCATGTCATCGGGTTTAAACTTCGCCTTCGCCTTCGCCTTCGTACCGCACCGCATCCACAATTCGGCCAGAATATTCACCGAGTTGCATCCTGTCGCAAATCATCTTGTTGGACACAATGGCACTCACCAAACGTCTGCCGGTGTGGATGACGTCCATGTGTGCATGTTCCATGATGCACTCTTCAAATTCGGTTGTCCGGTGCACATCTTCCCATTCCAGATGGTCCAAGTAAAGCCGAATCACTGCGTAGCAGATGGTGCAATACAGGTGCACGCTCCCTTTGGAAAGGACATAAAGCGTAATCACGCCATTATCCAGGAATTTTTGCGCCATTTCACGTGCAATTTGCTTCACTTCGTCCGGGCAGCAATCCTGCCAGTCGTCGCGATACACACGATTTGTCCCGTCGTCTTCTGATACATATTGCCCAGTCCTTGAAATGGCATTGAACAAGTCGGCGTAAGGCGCTTCATTTATGCAGTGCGTGACAAGGGTCCATGCTTCATTAAACACGGCTTCATCAAAGCGATATCGCGACTGCATATGCTCATCCAAACAAATGAAGGGTGAAATTTCAATGGGTTTGCGCTTGGGCGGAGGCCGGCGTTTCATGGTCCATTTGTTGCCGCGCCGTCCCACTGTGGCAATGGTGTGTTTGCGTTTGGATTGTGCTTTTTGTCGTATCAGTTTCATGACCGCGTCGTGGTCTTCCGTGTTGTGCGTGTTTTTATTGCACACTCTGCAAACCCCGTACGGATTTTTCTGGCGGTATTCACTGATCCGGTTGTTCAATTCAACAACGTGCGGATTATCCAGCGTAAACGTTTTGCGGCGTTTGGTTTTGAGCGCGGATTTTTTTTCAATTTTGGACAGTTTTGGCCGACCATCCGGTTTAGATGGGGCTTTGTAAAACAACGCCCCCAATGAATTTCTTAACCATTCCATGATTGTTGCGTATATACCCATTGTTCATATTTAAAAAAAAATTAAATGTGGAAGGGTAAAACAGTTAAAGCGTCATTGTTAATTATAAACCAAGAACCCGAACATGTCGCATCACAGTGAATACATACAAACAACCCAAACAACACAAACAACCCAAACAACCCAAACAACCCAAACAACCCAAGACACCGTCGTTGCATCGGTAGTCGCTTCGTTCCAGGAGCGCAGTCGCGCGGGGCAGCTGAAATACGGCACCACGCTGGACCGCACGGACTTGTCTCCGCTGCAGTGGGCGCAGCACATGCAGGAGGAACTCATGGACGCCATTCTGTATTTGGAACGGCTGAAACGAGAATTGGGCGATCTAACACATTTTAAATGTGTATGATAATATATATATATAATGGGCATTAAAGAATTAGCTAGATCATCCGAAGATCTAGCAATAAATTCTCAACAACTAACTCAAATAATTAATGAGGTATTGGCAACTCCAGAAAAACCAGAAGAACCAACAAAACCAACAAAACCAACAAAACCAACAAAATCAACAACCATAAACCCAAAACCAACAAAACCATCAATCATAACCCCAAAACCAACAATAGCAGTAGCAGCAGCAGAACCAGAAACAGCAGCAGAACCAGAAACAGCAGCAGAACCAGAAACAGCAGTAGCAGTAGCAGAACCAGAAACAATAACAATAGCAGCAAAAACAATAAAGGACGCAACAATTCGGCCCATTGTTTTCGGCATACCTAATGATTTAGAGTTGATAAAGTCCGCAAATGGAATTATTTTGAAAAACCAAATAGAACAAATCAAGTTTGACAAGTATGTGCATGTGTTAAAAATAATGGCCCAACTTACCCGAATCGTCTATTGTGACTTGAGCATAATACGTGACATCATTCTTGGTAACAATTTCGGGTATGAAAACAACAATGCAGTGAGTGATGAAATCACCGTAAGAGACAATGCTCGTTCTTCTGAACGAAGAGTGCCTGTTGATCCAACCAAAAATAATGGTCGTCCAATGAAATCATATGCAGAGCCTGCATGCAGCCCCGACCAAGTCCAAACCGATACAATATTGACATATGTGTCATCTCCAAGCGATGTTACATTTATCATTTTAGGTGGAACCCAACTAAAATCAAAAAATGATTTTTTCAGGGATGATGATGTAATAATTTGTTTCAAAGGTTCAAGCACAGTAAGAAATTTCAAGCATGATTTTTATTCGCAATTCAACGCATCAGAATTAAATGATTTGATGCCGCCTGGTGTAACGTTGACTAATAAACCAGTTGGCAAAGTGGCAGGTGCGTTTGTAAAACCATTGATGAAAAGTTGGCGAATATTGCAGAGAGAAATCAACGCAAAAAAACCCAAGAGGTTGTTTATAACGGGACATTCATTGGGAGGGGCATACGCTTCCATGTTTGCGTTCATTGTTGCGGAATGCCGCAACGTACACTTTACATCCATTGATACAGCGCATTTGATCACGTTTGGATCTCCAACGTTGCTATCAGACACCGCACGCAATACGTTTAACAAGCACATTGAATCAGGGTTTTTGACAGTGGACAGAGTGACATCGCAATCCTTGATTGGCAAGCATGATTTAATAACTTTCATTCCAACCGGGTTTTCGCATCCTGGGTTTCAGCCATTAAGAACCGAGTGGCGGCCAGAGGCAAAAACGGGACGCGCATATCAACTGGACAATTTACGAAAAGTATTACAAGCACCGGAGCAAAAGGGAGGCAAAAAAGGTCAAAAAGGAGGAGGAGGATTTTGGGGAACACAAAAGAATATTTATGAAAAGAAAACGAAACAATACATGCCCACAAAGGTGATCATTAAAGCGAAGAACATAAAATGTCAAGGTTTTCCGCATGCGGAATACCTTGACATGCTATACTATGGCGTATTTCGGATGCCTGGTATGAAAAATCCAGGTTACACTGGCAATACATTTGTGGGCAGAGTGCATGAATCGTGCATTTCATATGAGTATGAACTATCAAACACAACCGATGCGGTCATTCCTGACCCGGATTCAACTGAGACCGATGTCACTGCGGGTGCTCCTAAGCAGATTGTTGAACAAGCGCAACAAGAGCAACAAGAGCAACAAGAGCAACAAGAGCAACAAGAGCAACAAGAAGGAGGTAGACGCCGAAAAACGTCCAACCGACGACCGTCGCATTCAAGGTCACGGCGGCGAACAAAGAAAACAAGAAAAAGAACAGGGCATATGCGAAGGTAACCCGTGAAAAATAAAAAATTGAACAACTTAAAGGTGTTTCATGCAGCATTATCAATAAACGCGAACATTGCTTATTGAGAATGAGTCTTGATACGGAAGCCGATTTGGAAGTGGATTTGAGCGCGTATGGGCCCGACGAGCGCATGCACATCCTGCGTCTGGGCGTGTTCATGCACGAAAATGGCCGCGAGTTCTGGACGCAGCACAAAACGCCATCGTTGTCGGACGACTTTGCGATGGCGAAAATGAAAGAGGAGGTGGAACGCATGAAGCAGCGCGTGCATGAAGTGCGCGAGGAGGAGTTTGCGAAGGCGGAGCGCCGGGTGGAAGACTACCGTCGCGAGTGCGAGGCGCGCCGCCGAGAGTGCGAGGCGGAGCGTGCCCGTTGTGACAAATTGATCCAGGGCATCAACACCGAGGTGGAGCGCGCAAGTGCGTCGCGCGTGGAGGACATGGAAAAGCAGCTCGCCGAGTTCAAAGCGAAGAACGACTGGTATTACAGCATGTACGAGGACAAGTCAAAGGGCAAGAACTACGAGGAGGAGCTGTATCCGAAACTGCTGGACTACAATGACAAGCACATGAATTCGGTGTGGACCATAACGCACGTGGGTTCCGTGCTGAGCGAGAAGACGGATTTCCATTTCCGCCACAAGGAGTTGGAGCTCACGGTGTTGCTGGACACCAAGAATAATTTGCCCACTAACCCGGTGGCAAACACCGCCGATTTTGAGCGCGACGTGTTGCGCAAGGAGACCAATGCAGTGGGCGGCATCATGTTGGCGAACGGCAACATTTGCAACAAGAAGCGGTTTGAATTAAATAAGATCAAGGGGGGCAAGCACTTGATGTTTGTGTCGGGGTTTGACCGCGACAACGTGGCGTTCGTGTTCATGCTTTTAGACTGGCTCGTGGAGTTGGCGCAGGCCAAGAGTGACGAGACCATGCAGCGCAGCACCATGCAGAAGATTCTGATCACGGCGTACCGAAAGGAGCTGGCGCAACTGGATGCATTGGACCGGTCAAAGAAGGTGGCGCAACGTGCGGTGGACGACATTGTGGCGGATTACCTATCGTATTTCAACGAGGACATTGAGATGGCGTCCAAGTCGGAGGAGGTGGGGGCGAGTTCGGTGCGTGTGAAGGAGAAGACATCCACCGAAGTGGTCAACATAGAGGCGTTGGAGCAGGGCCGGCGCGTGATTGGCACCCGCAGCAAGTACTTCCTGACGTATGATGCGCCCGATCCGTGCGTGCAGTACTTCAAAAGCAATTACGCGCGCAAGCAGAAGATGTTGCAGCTTTCAACGGAAAACTTGGTTCTAGATGTGGATGCATGAAATTCATACCATTGGAATGGGATATTATAAAGGGTGTTTTATTTTTTTATGAAAAAATAAAAGAATAGTATATAGATTGAATGTCAAAAAAACGTCCAGGAAAAACAAGGACGGCACGTAATAATGCAAAAAATGTTTCGGTCAAAAAACATATTTCAAATGGTGGCAGTATTTTAGATAGACTATTTGGGTATGATGATGAGAGAGTAGAACATTTTGGTTCACATGAAAGTGAATTACCTTTTATAATAACCAATGACAACATTCACACGTTGGTACGTACATATATAATTGCAACAGATGAATTACCAGAAGATTTGAGAATGGTCCCGATAGGAACATGGGATGTTTCGCGAGTAACAAATATGGATTTTTTATTTGGTATTGGTCCCGATAACGTTGCCCATGACTCCAATGTGCAACTGAGAGCATTCAATCAACCCATTGGTCAATGGAATGTGTCCAATGTTACTAGCATGAAACATATGTTTGAGCAAGCCGGGACATTTAATCAACCCATTGGTCAATGGGATGTATCCCGTGTTACTGACATGAATTTGATGTTTTTTTACGCATATTCATTTAATCAACCCATTGGTGGTTGGAATGTGCACAATGTTATTAGAATGGGAAGTATGTTTCAGGATGCACTAGCATTCAATCAACCCATTGGTGATTGGAATACGTCCAATGTTACTACCATGGCATTTATGTTTATGACCGCAACAGCATTTAATCAACCCATTGGTCAATGGAATGTGTCCAATGTAACTGACATGAGAATGATGTTTTCGGACACCCCAGCATTTAATCAACCCATTGGCGATTGGAATACGTCCAATGTTATTAACATGAATTTTATGTTTTCGAACACACCAGCATTCAATCAACCCATTGGTCAATGGGATGTGTCCCGTGTTAATATAATGAGAAATATGTTTCTGGGCGCAACATCATTTAATCAACCCATTGGTCAATGGAATGTGTCTAATGTTACTAACATGGAACATATATTTGATAACGCAAGAGCATTTAATCAACCCATTGGTCAATGGAATGTGTCTAATGTTACTAACATGAACAGCATGTTTGTAGATGCAATATCATTTAATCAACCCATTCGTCAATGGAATGTGTCCAATGTTAATAGCATGATAAATATGTTTGATGGCGCAACATCATTTAATCAAGATTATCCTGGTTTTCCTCCTGCTGTTGCTCATGCTGCTGCTCGTGCTGCTGCTCTTGCTGCTGCTCGTGCTGCTGATCGTGCTGCTGCTCGTGCTGCTGCTGATGCGGCGGGTGCTCCTGTACGAATTGCGCGAACGATTGAAGACTACATGAGCATGTGCCTGACCTCCGACCAAACGGCCGATGTCTGCAGGGACAGCGAATGCCAATTTTGTAAGGAAAAATTTATCGTAAGAGGGCATTTGATTCGCCCGGTGATGTTTCACAGAAGTGTGGATTCCAAGGGCAACGAAATGTGGGTGCATCCCGTGCACCCCGAAGAGCAAGTGCAATGGGGGAACAAATGTCCGGGATGCCGAGACCAGCTATACATTCCCGTATCGTTAAGGACTGACATCATGACGCATCGTGATGAAGTGATTGAAGGGTCGGAGGCCACGTCCGGAGCCCTCCGGCTGCAGAGCGCGTTTAGAGGACACCGGACCCGAAGGTTAAACAAACCCCAAGATGGTGGCAAAAAGAATAAAAAACACGTTAGAAAGGTAAAAACACTGAGAAAGACTCGTAGAAACAGGAAATGATACTTCAAAAGCAATTACGCGCGCAAGCAGAAGATGTTGCAGCTTTCAACGGAAAACTTGGTTCTAGATGTGGATGCATGAAATTCATACCATTGGAATGGGATATTATGAATGGTGTTTTATTTTTTTATGAAAAAATAAAAGAATAGTATATAGATTGAATGTCAAAAAAACGTCCAGGAAAAACAAGGACGGCACGCAATAATGCAAAAAATGTTTCGGTCAAAAAACATATTTCAAATGGTGGCAGTACTTTAGATAGACTATTTGGGTATGATGATGAGAGAGTAGAACATTTTGGTTCACATGAAACGGGTGAATTACCTTTAATAATAACCGATGACAACATTCACACGTTGGTACGTACGTATATAATTGCAAAAGATGAATTACCAGAAGATTTGAGAATGGCCCCGATAGGAACATGGGATGTTTCGCGAGTAACAAATATGGATTTTTTATTTGGTATTCGTCCCGATAACGTTGCCCCTGAGTCCAATATGCAACTGAGAGCATTTAATGAACCCATTGGTGATTGGAATGTGTCAAATGTTACTAGCATGAAACATATGTTTGAGCAAGCCGAGACATTTAATCAACCCATTGGTCAATGGGATGTGTCCCGTGTTACTGACATGAATTTGATGTTTTTTGACGCAATAGCATTTAATCAACCCATTGGTCAATGGGATGTGTCCCGTGTTACTGACATGAATTTGATGTTTTTTGACGCAAGAGCATTTAATCAACCCATTGGTGGTTGGAATGTGCACAATGTTATTAGAATGGGAAGTATGTTTCAGGTTGCAGTAGCATTCAATCAACACATTGGTGATTGGAATACGTCCAATGTTACCAGCATGGAATATATGTTTGAGCAAGCAGAGACATTTAATCAACCCATTGGTGATTGGAATGTGTCCAATGTTACTAGCATGAGAAGTATGTTTCAGCTTGCAGTAGCATTCAATCAACACATTGGTGATTGGAATGTGTCCAATGTTATTAACATGAGAAGTATGTTTGTGGGCGCAACAGCATTTAATCAACCCATTGGCGATTGGAATGTATCCAATGTTATTAACATGAGATTGATGTTTGCGAACACAACAGCATTTAATCAACCCATTGGTCAATGGAATGTGTCCAATGTTATTAACATGAGAAGTATGTTTATGGGCGCAACAGCATTCAATCAACTCATTGGTGATTGGAATGTGTCCAATGTTATTAACATGAGAAGTATGTTTTTCGACGCAAGAGCATTTAATCAACCCATTGGTCAATGGAATGTATCCAATGTTACTACCATGGAAGGAATGTTTCATAGAGCAAGATCATTCAATCAACCCATTGGTCAATGGAATGTGTCCCGTGTTACTGACATGAGTTCGATGTTTTCAAATGCAATATCATTTAATCAACCCATTGGCGACTGGAATGTGTCTAGTGTTACTGGCATGATCTTGATGTTTGAGAACGCAAGAGCATTTAATCAACCCATTGGTCAATGGAATGTGTCCAATGCTAACATGGCAATGATGTTTGAGGGTGCAACATCATTTAATCAAGTTTATCCTGGTTTTCCTCCTGGTTTTCCTCCTGCTGCTGCTCGTGCTCCTCCTGCTGCTGCGGCGGGTGCTCCTGTACGAATTGCGCGAACGATTGAAGACTACATGAGCATGTGCCTGACCTCCGACAAAACGGCCGATGTCTGCAGGGACAGCATATGCCAAGTTTGTCAGGAAAAATTTATCGTAAGAGGGCATTTGATTCGCCCGGTGATGTTTCACAGAAGTGTGAATTCCAAGGGCAACGAAATGTGGGTGCATCCCGTGCACCCCGAAGAGCAAGTGCAATGGGGTAGCCAAGGCCCCAGAGGGGTGAACACATGTATGGAATGCCGAGACCAGCTATACATTCCCGCATCGTTAAGGACTGACATCATGACGCATCGTAATGCAGTAATTGAAGGGTCGGAGGCCACGTCCGGAGCCCTCCGGCTGCAGAGCGCGTTTAGAGGACACCAGACACGAAGGTCAATCAAACCCCAAGATGGTGGCAAAAAGAATAAAAAACACGTTAGAAAAGTGAAAACACTGAGAAAGACTCGTAGAAACAGGAAATGATCTTACCCATTTTTACATGATTTTTTAGACATATATACCTCCTGTAAATATGTGTATTATATATATAATTATATATATATAATCAAATACTCAAATGTCAAGGACCGTGATAACCGATGACAACATCCACGAATATGTAACAAAATACCTCAATTATGAGGAGTTGCCAGAGGATTTAATCGGTTCCGCTGAAAACGATTGGAACGTGTCAATAGGGGATTGGGATGTTTCGCAAGTAACAAATATGGATAATTTATTTTCTGACCGAAATTGCAATCAACCAATTGGTCAATGGAATGTCTCCAATGTTACTAGCATGATGGGTATGTTTTTTGACAATTATAATTTTAATCAACCCATTGGTAATTGGAATGTGTCCAATGTTACTAGCATGTCGCAAATGTTTTTGGCCGCAAGAGCATTTAATCAACCCATTGGTGAATGGAATGTGTCCAATGTTAATGACATGTGTGAAATGTTTATGGAAACAAGAGCATTTAATCAACCTATTGGTCAATGGAATGTGTCCAATGTTACTAACATGACTGGAATGTTTCATAACACAACAGCATTTAATCAACCCATTGGTGATTGGAATGTGTCCAATGTTAATGACATGTGTGAAATGTTTATGGAAGCAATAGCATTTAATCAACCTATTGGTCAATGGAATGTGTCCAATGTTACTAACATGAGAAGTATGTTTATGGGCGCAACAGCATTTAATCAACCCATTGGTGATTGGGACGTGTCCCATGTTACTGACATGGTTGGGATGTTTGAGAACGCAAGAGCATTTAATCAACCCATTGGTCAATGGAATGTGTCTAATGTTACTAACATGGCTGGAATGTTTCATAGAGCAAGATCATTCAATCAACCCCTTGGTCAATGGATTATGCGCCGTCGTAATCAAGTTCGTCAAAGTGCTGTTATTCATCTTGCTCCTGTTGTTGCTCATGTTGCTCCTGTTGCTC
>Ga0247722_10001086_pt1 | contig 15427 bp, 17 predicted proteins | sample MSEWelMarce3H_FC_FD_189094 | JGI IMG/M metagenome (GOLD analysis project Ga0247722, IMG submission 189094) | Subsurface sediment microbial communities from gas well in West Virginia, United States - MSEEL Well Study Marcellus 3H_FC | ecosystem: Environmental > Terrestrial > Deep subsurface >... | reverse complement strand
GTTTTACTCAAGAGCGTCCCATCGAAATTCGGCCTATCAATCCAGTTAATCCTTTTGCACCTACCAAACAAGAGCCGCATCGTTATCATTGGATGCGCGCCCAAGATAAATTGCCCGATGACCCTTTATTACATCAATGCGCTTTAGCATTTGCTTCCGATTTTGCTTTAATGGGTACAGCAATGCTGCCTCATGCCGTCACATTTATGCAGTCCAATTTACAGGCAGCGAGTTTAGACCATTCTATTTGGTTTCATCGCCCATTACGCATGGATGAATGGGTGTTGTATGAAATGGATGCCCCCAATGCTAATAGTGGTCGGGGTTTAAATTTTGGCCGTATTTATAGCCAAGACGGGCGTTTAGTCGCCAGTACCGCTCAAGAAGGTTTAATGCGTTTGCGTGAAGTGCCAGAAAAGTATTGATATTTTTATCAACGCTCAGGACTTAGGTATTGCGCTGTTATTAGCGGGTTTTGCAAATCTGCCCTAAGTCCTAAACGCAAGACATTCTCGCGCTCTGACATGAGATGGAGCGAAGGAGTCTAGGGGGTGTCAAGGTGCAAGGTGTGCTCAAAATGAATCATATAACAACAAAAAAAGTTCAGATACTTTTTCATGTTTTAGCTTTGCTGCTGTTGGTAGGTTGTGGCTCTTTACCTATCATCTCGCCAGATATGGCGATGAAACCCCAACACCCCATTATGTTGGAAGGGGAAAATGGCATCCTTACGACTCAACAAAGTAAAAACATTCTCAGTAAACTTAAAAAAAATAGCGATGACACGCATATTTTTGACAAACATTTAGCCATAGAAGCGGAAATTGTGGGCAGTCCTTTAATGATTGGTAACAAAGTGACGTTACTGGTTGATGGTGTTGCCACTTATAAAGCGATGTTTGCCGCCATAGAAAATGCTAAAAATCACATTAACATTGAAACCTATATTATTGATAATGATGAAGTCGGTTATCGTTTTATTGATTTATTAGTGCGTAAGCAGCGCAGTGGTGTACAAGTTAATTTTATTTATGACAGTGTTGGCGCACTGAATACCCCTAAAGAATTTTTTCAACCACTCATAGCCAGTGGGGTTAATGTTTTAGAGTTCAATCCTATCAATCCATTATGGGTGCGTAAAGGTTGGGATGTGAATTTGCGTGACCATCGTAAGTTATTGATTGTGGATGGCCAAATTGCTTTTGTGGGGGGGATTAATATTAGTAGTGTTTATTCGAGTAGTTCCTTTAGCCGATTAAAAGCGGTAAAAAATAATAAATTACCTTGGCGCGATACCCATTTACAGATGGAAGGACCTGTGGTTGCAGACTTTCAGAAATTATTTATGGCAACGTGGTTAGCACAAAAAGGCGATACTTTAGCCGATAAAAACTATTTTCCAGCACTCGTCACTCAAGGTTCAGAAGTGGTGCGGGCAATAGGAAGCTCTCCTGACGAGGCGTATAGTCAAATTTATGTCACCCTAATTTCGGCCATTAATAGTGCCGAAACGCAAATTTTTTTAACTAATGCCTATTTTGTTCCTGACGTACAACTACTTGCGGCACTTAAAGCCGCTGTTCAACGTGGTGTCGATGTGCGTTTATTATTGCCCAACAAGTCCGATTCTAACTTAGTCTATTATACGTCTCGCTCATTTTATGATGAGTTATTGAAAGCAGATATTAAAGTTTATGAACGAAAAAATGCTTTTTTACATGCCAAAACCGCGTTAATAGATGGTGTTTGGTCAACGGTAGGTTCTACTAATTTCGATTGGCGCAGTTTTTTAAATAATCAGGAACTCAACGCGGTGATTTTGGGACAAGGTTTTGGTGCAGAAATGCAAAGCCTATTTGAACAAGATTTACAATCATCAGAGCAAATTACATTAAGTAAGTGGCGTAAGCGTTCAATTTCTACTCGTTTAAAAGAGCAAGCTGCACGGTTATGGGCGCGCTTGTTATAGTCCTTAAGCACTTTTAAACGGCACAACATTATTAATTTGGTGATTGTTGTGCTGTAAATGTAAAAAACGTCTAATTTCTTCACTTTTAGCCATACCATCGCTATAACCCAAATCAATTAACTCTTTGCAATAGCTGCCTTCAAACAATAAATAACTCAACACGCCCGCACCACCACGTTTGGTTGCGCCACTACCATAGACAAAAGAACGAATACTACGCGGTAAATCCATGGCATGTTTCATAGCAATTTGATCTAAGGTTTTGCTTGATGGCGCAATCACCAACGACTCAACAGGCCGTAAATTAATACTATTGTGTAAAATATCAGGTGAAATATGACTAATAGTACGATTGATGCGAGTTAGACGTTCAATATCACTTTCTAAACTGTCAATAAAAGAGCTATTCAATACATTGCCCACAACTTGAGCAATGCTCGGATAACCTTCATTTTTTTCGCGGGTAGTGACATCCTCATTACTCACCCCAATCACCAAAATTTTTTCTGCACCCAAATGCAAAGCAGGGCTAATCGGTGCAAGTTGACGCAATGCACCATCACCAAAATACTCACGGTTAATATGAATGGCAGGAAATAATAGGGGAATGGCTGCTGAGGCTAACAAATGTTCAACACGAATCTGGGTAGGAATACCAACCCGCCGCGCGCGTTTCCAACCATCAATATCGGCACGACCTTGAAAAAAACTCACCGATTCGCCACTGCTATAACCCGAAGCGGTAATGCACAAAGCGTGTAAATAACCCGCACTAATCACTTCATGCAAACGTGACAATAACAACTCACGCTCCAACAAAAAGTACAAAGGTGAATTATCTAACAACGAAACAGGGCGGTCTTTATGCAAACGACCAAAAGCCATCGTCCATAAAAAACGCCCTGCACACTGTAAAACACCTGCCCAATCAGTACGATAGACTTGTGATGTTTTAAAATTTGACCATACAAACTCTAATTGAGAGACCGCCTCAGCCAAACAATCGGCACGACAAGCCAAACCCGCCGCATTTAGCCCACCTGCCGATGTACCACAAATAATGGGAAAGGGGCTAGAGCAATGCGTTTCTGATAATTCACTAATTGCTTTTAACACGCCTACTTGATAAGCGGCGCGCGCACCACCGCCTGACAATATCAAGCCAACTTTAGGTAATTGTGGGCAAGAAGACATGGTTTACCTCATTAAGTACAGTCGAGTTGGCTGGAGTGAGGGATGAAGCTTAATTTGAGTATAGAAGCTGTTGACTAAGATGTTACTTAACTTGCAGACTGATTAGTCAAGTTTTTGTCACTGAATAGCTAGCGTTTTTGGCAAAAAAAACGTATAACTGACACCTATCGGAATTTACAAAAAAAATAATAAGACTTACGCATTTCATTGAAATTAGCGCATTTTATGAACTAAAAATTGTTAAAAACAATTATTTAGTGAATAAATAAGCGATAACCGCGTAAGTCCTAAATAAATTAAATCATTCTGATAGCTCAAAAAACGTCATAGCCTATAACTTTGCTGGTTACAGTCTGATTTGTACACATTTCATGCTTTTAGCGGTATAAATTGTTAGAATAGACCGACGTTATTGATATTCTGATGTAGTCACTGTTTAAGAGGGAATAAATTATGGCAGTATTAACGGCAAGCTCGGCTGATGGTAAAGAGCTAATTATTAAAATTAAAGGCCGCTTCGACTTTAGTACACACCAAGAGTTTCGTAATGCTTATGAGCAAGCTCCTTTAGAAATGTCTTGTTATGTGGTTGATTTAAAAGATGCTACCTATTTAGACAGCTCAGCTTTGGGGATGTTGTTATTGCTACGTGACCATGCAGGTGGTGACAGTTCACAAGTCAAAATTGTTAATTGTAATGCCGATGTCAAAAAGATTTTAACCATCTCTAACTTTGAGCAATTATTTACCATCGTCTAATCTTGACCCATGACTTAGGTTGAGGAGGGCATTGTGCGTTTGTTAATTGCCGAAGACACCCCTAGCGACCGTTTAATTTTAGCTAATTTAATTAAGCGTTTAGGTCACGAAGTTATTTTAGCGATTGATGGCAAAGAAGCCGTTGAGCAGTTTATTGAGCATCGCCCTGATATTGTCTTATTAGATGTGATGATGCCGTATAAACACGGGACGCAGGTGGCGCGTGAAATTCGTCAAATAGCAGGTGAAGATTTAGTCCCCATCATTTTTTTAACCTCCCTCAATGAAGCCAGTGATTTAGCCGCCTGTTTAGAAGCGGGTGGTGATGACTTTTTAAGCAAGCCCTACAACACCGTGATTATTAAAGCCAAAATTATGGCGTTTTCACGGATGCGCCGTTTACATAAAGAAATTCAAGGTCAACGTGAACATTTGGTACAAGAGCAAATTGCTGCCAAAGGTATCTTTGACAAAATTGCCCACTACGGCGTACTTAATTCACCCAATATTCGTTATTTAATTTCACCTAAAGCAATTTTTAATGGTGATGTCGTCTTGGCCGCACGTCATCCTAATGGTGATTTATTGGTGTTATTGGGCGATTTTACGGGGCATGGCTTGCCTGCGGCGATTGGTGCTTTACCATTAGCTGAAGTGTTTCACGGTATGGTGTCTAAAGGTTTTGCCCTCGAAGATGTGTTACGCGAGGTTAATAGCAAACTCAAAAGTATTCTTCCCGTTGGTGTGTTTTGTTGTGCCACCGCCGCGCATTTAGGTTTTCGTAATCGGAGTATTGAAGTATGGGCAGGGGGCTTGCCTGAAGGAGTGATTTATAACACCCAAACGAAACTGATTAAAAAAATTCATTCGCAACATCTGCCGCTAGGTATTTTATCCGCCGCACAATTTAAATATCAGCCTGTTTATTTTGAAATGGATGACAATGATGTCATTTATTTGTGGTCAGATGGCATTATTGAAACAGTCAATGCCGAGCAAGAAATGTTTGGTTTTGAGCGGCTATTAAATGTCTTTACCCAGTCATCTAATCCCAATACAGTTTTTGACGAAATTTTGCAGCATGTTGAGGATTTTGCGGTACAAGGCTCGGAGCAAGCCGATGACCACACCTTAATTGAAGTTAAAATGCAAGACGCGCCTTCGCTGGCTTTGCAACATGCTTTATTAGTCAAACCTAAAGTCGCCCATCGTGGTCTTGCCGATTGTGTCATGAGTTGTGAGTTGGGTGTAGAGTCCTTAAAAACCTTTGACCCTGTGCCATTAGTGACGCATTTAATTTTTCAGGTGACAGGCTTAAAACCTTATGTGAACACCCTAAATACCATTTTAGCCGAGCTATATTCTAATGCTTTAGAGCATGGCTTATTGCATTTAGATTCGGTGTTAAAAAATAGCGCACAAGGTTTTGCAAAGTATTATGCTTTGCGTCACGAGCGATTAAATGCTTTAGACGAAGGTTATATTCGTTTTGATATTAAACATCAACCCACCGAAATAGGTGGCAAATTAACCTTGCAAGTGACAGATAGTGGACGAGGGTTTCAATTAGCACAGCGTCAAGTCACACCCGCGAGTGAGACTAACCATAATAGTTTAATTAACTATCATGGACGTGGTATTAGATTGATAGAAACTTTATGCCAGCGTTTAGAGTTTATTGCACCAGGTAATAGTGTGATTGTTGAATTTGATTGGCAATGGTTGTAGATAATCGCTATTGAGGCAAGGAGACGGTTATGACTGTACATATTGATAATGAGCAATTAGCAGAGCTTAAAGAGGTATTAGAAGATGAGTTTGGTATCTTGATTAGCACCTATTTAGCGGATGCTAAACTCAGGTTGCAACTGATAGAGCAAGGCTTACAAAACCAAGATTATGAAGCAGTGCGTTTGGCAGCACATAGTTTAAAAGGGGCGAGCGCTAATTTGGGCGCGTTGATCTTAGCCAAACTTTGTGAAAAATTAGAGCATGATTGTAAGATTGGTCAACATAACGAGCTTAGATGCAGTGTTGGAATCATTACGGAAGAGCTAAAGTTGATTAGTCAAGAACTCATTTCCATCTCAAATGCTTAAGTTTTTAATTACAGTAGACTGGTTTTATATCATTGGGAATAGATGCCAACCCACCGGTTGTACCTGTTTTACACAGCCACGTCCCATTAGCATCTCTTACTATACTAATGGTACGATTAGCAATGAGTGGTGAACCTTTGAGCTTACAACTCAAAGACCATTCAGGTATGCCAGCATTGTAGTTATAAATAATTTCAGCACAATTGGCGGATGAGGATGTAAATATACCAAGCTCTTCTAATGTTATATTGGTATCACCTACATTGACTAGGGATTCAAATTGACCTTTTGGAGCTGAAACTTCGTATAAGCCAGCTTGCACGCGAGATTTATCTTGGTAGCGTGAATATAGAGGTAAAGATACTGCTACTAATATGCCAACGATGGCTACAACAATCATTGCCTCTATTAGCGTAAACCCTTTGTTGTATTTTGTTGTCATGCCACACCTCTTCTGTGGAGGGTAGGAATAAAAAGCCCACGTGAGTGGGCTTCTTTGTTACAACGCTAGTTGTTATACGCCTGGGCAGCCAGCTGGTGCATATTTAGCAGGAGCAGTTGTTGCACAACTCCATGTGCCATTAGCGTCACGTGTCCATGTAAGAGTTTTAGCAGGTGCGGCTGTTAAAGTACCAGCAGCATTAGTACCAAAAGTTGCTATAATAGTGGAGTTAGCCGAGGGGCTGATAACAACCTCAGGTACACCAGCAGGTGCTGCATTAGTTGTACCAAGTAAATTGGAAACACTAGCACCAAGTGCACAATCATTGTTAGTGGACGCGGCACTTGCTAAGTACACAACATTAGTTGTGCCAGCTAACAAGCAATTATCTACGTTAGTTTTAAAACTTCCTGTTTCGCCCATAACACGGCTAACTTGTGATTTAGCAATGTAGTTTTGGTAGGATGGGATAGCAACAGCAGCCAAAATACCGATAATTGCTACAACGATCATCAATTCAATTAAGGTAAAACCTTTTTGCATAGTTTGCATGGTATCTCTCCAGAGATGGCAGTTTATGAGTTTTTTGTTTATCGACCAAGGGGGATTATCTTGGCACTGATATATACATTGCAGAGAGCGTGCCAAGTTTTTATTTTATTTTAACTTATTGTTTTTGAATGGTTTTATTTTTTTTGGTATTTTTTTTTGAAAACTTGAATAAATGTAGGTGACAAAAATTGTCACCTTTGTTGTATTGTTGTCAGTGGCTTTGTTACTGCGACAACAAAACTGCTTCTCTTAAATAAGTAAACAAGCGCATTTTGGCTTTGCTTTCGGTAGGATTGTTTTCTTGTTCATAGACCGCCGCACGCAAGGCTTGGCGTAGTGGATGGCGTTCGGCAGCAGGGTACTGACGGACTGCCTCATTAACAGCAGACTCACCTTGAGTCATTAAACGGTCAACCCACAAACTTAATTGACGTTCTAAATTAGGTTTTTGACGTTGATTAAGGGCTTGCAACAACGCATCTTCATTTTCGTGGCGCATTAATTTGCCAATCAATTGTTTATGACGGCGTTTGGCTTCGTTACTTTTGAGCGTGTGTAAAAATACTAAGGCTTCGCGTAACTCATCACTGATAGGCAATTTTTTGAGTTGATTAGCAGACAATTCGGCAAGCTGTTCGCCAATGGCTTGTAATCTGTCCATGGCCTTTTTTTGTTGGCTTTTGCTGACAAAATTTGGGTCATATTCGTGTTCTTGGGCAGAGTTACGCATAGTGTTTTGAGCTAGCTAAAGTAAAAGGCCGCGCATTGTAGCATTTTCATTCGCCTTCATCAAAACGGCGATTAAATAAATCGACAATTGCAGTATGAGCTTTAGTTTCGTCTTCGCCTTCAATCGTAAAATTTAAGGTTGTGCCTTTGCCCGCACCAAGCATTAAAACCGCCATCATATTTTTGCCGTCAATGGTTTTAGTACCTTTGCTAATTTTGATGCTAGAACTAAACGTATTGGCAAGCGTAATCAGCTTAGCCGTTGCGCGTGCATGTAAACCTAATTTATTAATAATACAGATATCTGCTTGTATCATTTGGGACGTACCAACTCTCGATGTAAAATTTGAACATGCGGTAAAATTGTTGTTAAAGCACTGTGCAAGCGTTCAACCATGTACACAGAGCGGTGTTGTCCACCTGTGCAACCTATAGCTACCGTTAAATAATGCCGATGGTCGGTTGTTAAACGTGGCAACCATTTTAACAAAAATTGGCTAATGTCGTGATATAAAGCTTCAACTTCGGCATGACCTGTCAAAAAATCTTTAATTGGTTGTTGCAAGCCTGTCATGTCACGTAATGAAGTTTGCCAATGTGGATTGGGCAAACAACGTACATCAAACACAAAGTCAGCATCTAAAGGCACACCGTGCTTATAACCAAAGGATTCTAACAAAATTGTCACTTGATTATTAGTGGCTAAACGTAATGCCAAAGTATGTTGTAGTTCATGGACATTGATATTGCTGGTATCTAAATAAACACTCGCACGAGTGGCAATCGGTTCAAGTAACTCGACTTCTTTTTTTATTGCTTCTTTTAACGAGGTTTGAGCATTACTGAGAGGATGTTTGCGGCGTGTAGAGCTAAAGCGAGCAATTAAAATATCATCCCGCGCATCTAAAAATAGGGTGTTAGTTTGTACCCCTAAAGCAGCAATGCTATCTAAAATAGTATCAAAATTTTTTAAATCGTCAGGCAGGCTACGCACATCTACGCCCACCCCAATTTGAGATAAATCGGTTTTTTGCTGTAAATGTTGTACTAAGTTGGGCAACAAGCTCAGTGGTAGGTTATCAATACAATAAAAACCTAAGTCTTCTAAGATGTTTAAAGCAGAGCTTTTGCCTGAGCCTGAGCGTCCACTGACAATCAATAGGCTTTTCATAATTTTAGCCGTTATAAGATGAGAAACTCCCTCGCCCTTTGGGAGAGGGTTGGGGTGAGGGTGATAAATCAATGATAAGCATCAATAACCAAGCAGATGAAGAATATAACAGAAAAATGACCATCTTATGAATATCTAGGCAATAAAAAGCCCAACACGAATGTTGGGCTAATTTGATTAATTTAAAAATTAATGGTGACTTTTAAGCTTTTCTTTGTGGCGGACAATTTGTCGGTCTAACTTATCGCTTAATAAATCAATCGCGGCATACATATCGGGCGATTCAGCATTGGCAAAAAGTTCTGCACCTGCAATACGAATCGTTGCTTCTGCTTTTTGCGCTAACTTTTCGATACTGAGGATAACTTGCATACTGGTAATATGGTCAAAGTGGCGTTCTACTTTGGCAAATTTGTTGTGTACATATTCTTTTAAAGCGTTGGTAACTTCAACGTGGTGACCACTGATAATCATTTGCATAATAACCGTTCCTCGTGTTGTTGTGACAAACTCGAAAGACTTATGCTGTTGGCTTGAGGAGCAAAAATAGACTCAAGTCGCAACACAAGACTATTTAGGACTTACGCGGTTATCGCTTATTTGTTCACATTTCAGGCATTTTTAATGCCTTTATGCTCACAAAACGCGCTAATTTTGACAAAATGCGTAAGTCTTAACTATATTGAAAAGCTGGTATTTAGGATATGAATCCTAACTTACTGGCATTTTCTCTAAAAGCCTAGAATGCTGAAAAAATCTACTATCAACAGGGTGTTATGACGACCTTATGACTAAGATATGTCAGTTCTGTGATTTCAGTTTTGCCACAAAAGAACCATCAAAGCAAGCGTTTTCTGTCACTGGATGATGGAATGTTGAGCGATTCGCGGTATTTAGCAATAGTGCGTCTTGCGACTTCAATGCCTTGCTCTTGTAGTAGGTCGGCAATTTTGTTATCAGACAAGGGTTTACGCGGATTTTCTTGGCTAACGAGTTTTTTTATCATCGCTCTAATAGCGGTTGATGAGCATTCACCCCCCGAGCTAGTGCCAACATGACTCGAAAAAAAGTATTTTAATTCAAACAAACCACGCGGCGTGAGCATATATTTTTGACTAGTGACACGAGAGACAGTAGATTCATGTAAGCCTACTTCTTCGGCAACATCACGCAATACAAGCGCTTTCATCGCTTCTGCACCTTGCTCCAAAAATCCACGTTGATGTTCGACAATACAAGTAGCCACTTTGAGCAAGGTTTCGTGGCGACTTTGTAGGCTTTTTAAAAACCAACGTGCTTCTTGTAAGTGGTTTTTTAAATAGGTGTTGTCGGCACTGCTATCGGCGCGGCGAATTAAACTGGCGTATTGACTATTGATGCGTAATTTGGGGGCAGTGTCTGGATTAAGCTCAACCCGCCAACGATTTTTGTTTTTTGTGACAATGACATCGGGAATGGTGTAACTGTTATCTTCATCGCCAATTTTACCACCAGGATGGGGATTGAGGCTTTGAATCAGCGTCATGGCAGAGCGTAATTGATATTCAGAGAGTTTGGCTTTTTTGAGTAAACCGAGTTGGTCTTGGCTGGCCAATAAATCTAAATGCTCATTGATAATTAACAATGCTGCGTCACGATGCTCGGTGGTTTCGGGCAGTTGTTTGAGTTGAATGGTTAAGCATTCTTGTAAGTTACGCGCCGCCACACCTGCTGGCTCAAATTGTTGCACACGATGTAAAACGGCAACGACTTCATCCAGTTCTATGTCTTCATCAGGTAAAATGTTTTGTGCTGCTTCTAAAATATCGTCTAACTCAACGGTGACATAACCATTTTCGTCTAAAGCATCAATTAAACACACGGCAATAGTGCGGTCGGTTAAACTAAAAGGCGTTAAATTAACTTGCCACAATAAATGGTCGTATAAGGTTTCGGCAACAGTGGAACGTGCTTCAAAGCCTTCGTCTTCTTCATCGTTACTCATGCTACTGTTGGCACTATTACCTGTAAAAATATCATCCCATGCGCTATCTACAGGTAATTGGTCGGGTATTTCTTGATTGTTATTGATGTCAATGGTGGTGTGAGATAATTCGCTTTCGTAATCGTCATTACGGATATTGTCACTGGCGTTATTATGCTCATCAGCAGGGGTGCTAAGGCGTGTTTCGTGTTCTTCGCTGGCTTCAAGTAGGGGATTGGAGTCTAAAACACTTTGAATTTCTTGTTGTAATTCAATAGTGGACAGTTGCAACAAACGAATCGCTTGTTGCAATTGGGGAGTCATGGTCAAATGTTGACCCATTTGAATATTAAGAGAAACTTTCATAGTATTAGACTAGCAAAATATACAGTATAGGACTTACGCATTTCACCGAAATTAGCGCGTTTTGTGAACATAAAGGCATTGAGAATGCCTGAAATGTGAGCAAATAAGCGATAACCGCGTAAGTCTTAAGTAGTAAGGAGGTGAAACAGGTAAATTTTGTCCTTAGTCTTGAGTATATATGCTCATGCTCAAAATCGCCATGCAAAAAATAGTCCATCTATCGCCATTATTAAGCCGTTTGTACGAAAATACTACAAGCTAAAACTTTGACCTAAATAAACTTGCCTTACGAGTTCGTTGGCTAATACTTCTTCGGGTGTGCCTTCGGCAATCATAATGCCACTATTGACAATATAGGCTTTTTCGCAAATATCTAAGGTTTCGCGTACATGATGGTCGGTAATTAATACGCCAATGCCACGATTTTTAAGATGACTAATAATGCCTTTAATATCGGCGACCGAGATGGGGTCAACACCTGCAAAGGGTTCGTCTAATAAAATAAAGGATGGTTCGGTGGCTAAAGCGCGGGCAATTTCGACACGGCGGCGTTCTCCACCCGATAAACTCATGCCTAAACTTTTACGAATATGCGTGATATGAAATTCATTGAGTAGAGAGTCAACTTTTTCGAGACGTTGTTGGTGATTTAAGTCTTTACGCGTTTCTAAAATTGCTAAAATGTTTTGTTCTACGCTCAGTTTACGAAAAATAGACGCTTCTTGTGGTAAATAGCCTATGCCGCGTCTCGCCCGTCCGTGCATAGATAAAAAAGAAATATCCTCGCCATTAAGGGTGATTTTACCTTTATCCATGGGTACTAAACCCACAATCATATAAAAGCTGGTGGTTTTACCTGCGCCATTTGGCCCAAGTAAACCGACAATTTGTGCTTTTTCGACAGTTAAACCCACGTCTTTGACTACTGCACGGCCTTTATAACTTTTGGCAAGATTTTCGGCGCGTAAACTCATGGCTGTACACTCGTGGTGGTGGGTGTTTCACCTATTTTTTTATTTTTACGGTCTTCTTTTTTAGGCGGAGGAAACACTAACTGTACGCGATTTTGGGCGTTACCTTTGGCTTCAATTTCGCCTTTATCCATCGAATATAAAATTTCTAGGCTTTTAAAACTTGAGCCATTTTGTTGCAGTTTGGCATTACGTTTTAAAACGATTAAACCATCACGCGCTTGATAACTGATTTCTTCGGCTTCGGCGGTGGCAATACCTTTGTCGGCGGTTGGTTGTTGTTGAAAATAGGCTGGTTTACCAGTGGCAACTATGGTCAAAATTTTGCCTTCTGTGTCAGTATTGGCAGTAATTTGTTCGGCTTTTATTAACAAAGAACCTTGTTTAATTTCGACTTTACCCGAGTAAATAGCAACACCTGTTTTTTCGTTATAGGTGGCATTATCTGCGGATAAAGAAATAGGTTGTTCGCGGTCATTAGGCAAAGCGATAGCTAACGAATGATAAGCAAGTAATAACAATAAACTAAGGTGGCGGTAAAACATAAGTTCCTCTCACTTGACCTGTAAGCTGGAGTATGCCGAGTTCGGTATTGGCTTCTAAGCCTAAGCTGCTGATTTGACCTTGGGCAGTACTAACCATGACAGGATCATGTGTTTGTAAAATGTGGCTGTTTTGGTTGGCGTATAGCGATTGTGTGTTTAATTGTAGGGGAGTGCTATTGAGCCGTTTGGCGACTACCTCTCGGCTTAACTGCAATTCTTGATTATTGTTACTAGCAGTGGCTTGTTGTGCTGACAATTGCCATGTGGCTTGGTTGTTTTGATACAACACCATCTGTGGTTGACTAATAATGCTTTCATCACGCTGATTATAATGCTGTAACTGTTGTGCAGATAAGGTACGTTCAATTTGCCCTTGCTCGTTAATTTGTACGCCTTGCAATTGGCTAAGTGCATAGTCGGGAGTATTTGGGTCGCTAATCCGAGTGAGAGGCGTATCTTGACTCAAGCCTCCCCAATAATAGCCTGCTACGCATAACACCAATAGGCCACCTATTAAACTCACATTATTACGAATCTTCACCGTTTATTCCAAATAGGGCGCAAGTGCTTGCTGATACAAGTCTTGAGCTTCTAAAATTAAATCGCAAATTTCTCGTACTGCGCCGCGTCCACCTGTTGCTGTCGTGACTAAATCGGCATGACGACGCACTTCTTTATGCGCATTGGCTACCGCCACACCTAAACCCGCCATACGAATCGCTGGTAAGTCTGGCCAATCATCACCCATATAAGCAATTTCATCTAAAGGAATGCTTAACTCTTTGCTTAATGCTTGCAGGGCAATGCCTTTATCTTCGCGGCCTTGTAGTAAGTGTTTAATGCCCAAATTAGCGGCACGTCTGGCAACTAATTGAGTATTGCGGCCTGTAATAATCGCGCATTGAATGCCAGCGTGTTGGAGCATTTTAATGCCATGACCATCTTGGGTATCAAACGTTTTTAACTCTTGGCCATCTTCACTAAAATATAAACGACCATCAGTGAGTACACCATCAACATCCAGTACCAATAAACGTACTGCACGCGCTTTTTCGGTAATACGAACGGCTGCCATTTAAACGACTCCTGCTTTGAGTAAATCGTGCATATTGAGTGCGCCAACAGGACGCTGCTGTTCATCAACCACAATCACGCCATTGATTTTCTTTTCTTCCATTAACGCGACTGCTTCAGCGGCCAATAATTGAGGGCGAATGGTTTTAGGATTTTTAGTCATCACTTGCACAATAGGAGTATGACGAATATCACATTCTAAATCTAAAGTACGGCGTAAATCACCATCGGTATAAATGCCTGTTAATTGACCTTGAGCATTAACCACAGCCGTCATGCCTAAACCTTTTCGACTAATTTCTAATAGGGCGTCACGAATCAGCGTGTTTTCTTGCACCACAGGCACGTTGTCGCCACTGTGCATTAAATCCGATACCCGTAATAATAATTTACGGCCTAATGCCCCACCGGGGTGAGACAAGGCAAAATCTTCGGCAGTAAAACCTCGCGCTGCCAATAAAGCAACTGCCAAAGCATCACCTAATACCAAAGTAGCGGTAGTGCTAGAAGTAGGAGCTAAACCTAAGGGGCAGGCTTCTTCACTTTTACCAATCTCTAAACTGACATCAGCGCATTGTGCCAAACTGGATTGGCCATTGGCAGTAATACTAATTAATTTAATATGTAAGCGTTTGATAACAGGTAAAATAGTTAAAATTTCGTGGGCTTCGCCAGAGTTAGAGATAGCAATCACTACATCATGGGGGGTAATCATGCCCAAATCACCATGACTGGCTTCGGCAGGATGGACAAAAAATGCAGGTGTGCCTGTAGAAGCCAATGTGGCTGCGATTTTATTGCCAATATGTCCCGATTTACCCATGCCCATCACCACCACACGACCTGTACTGTCTAAAATTAATTGACAAGCGTGTTGAAAGTTTTGATTTATAAAGGGTTTTAGCGTATCTAGGGCGGCCTGTTCGGTAGCAATGACCTGTTGACCTGTCGCAATAAAATCAAACACTGGCATGGTGTTATCCTTGCAATGAGAATAACTGTCAATTATGGCTAACTCTGTTTAATCATGGTAGAGCTTTATTGTCTTGGTGCCGTATAATTAGCGATTATTTTGAGTATCTGCCACGGAATACAACAGCATGTTAATGATTTTTAATACTGAAACGCGCCAAAAAGAAGTTTTTCGTCCTATTCATGAAGGCAAAGTGGATATTTATGTCTGTGGCATGACGGTTTATGACTATTGCCATATTGGTCATGCGCGGGTTTTAGTGTCGTTTGATGTGATTACTCGTTATTTGCGCTCACGCGGTTATCAGGTCAATTATGTGCGTAACATCACCGATATTGACGATAAAATCATTAAACGTGCTAATGAAAATGGTGAGTCGATTGAAGCTTTAACCACGCGCTATATTGCGGCAATGGATGAAGATGCCGCCGCATTAGGGGTAATTAAACCTAATCAAGAGCCTAAAGCGACTGAGTTTGTGCCACAAATTGTTAATATGGTACAAACTTTAATCAATAAAGGGTTTGCTTATCCTGCTGCTAATGGTGATGTGTATTATGCAGTCAATAAATTTGCCACTTATGGTCGTTTGTCACACAAAAACTTAGACGATTTGCAAG
>Ga0247722_10001085_pt1 | contig 15429 bp, 16 predicted proteins | sample MSEWelMarce3H_FC_FD_189094 | JGI IMG/M metagenome (GOLD analysis project Ga0247722, IMG submission 189094) | Subsurface sediment microbial communities from gas well in West Virginia, United States - MSEEL Well Study Marcellus 3H_FC | ecosystem: Environmental > Terrestrial > Deep subsurface >... | reverse complement strand
GATTACGAAGATGTCCGCCTTCACGGGTTAAAGCAATTTCGCCAGTTTCTGATTTATCAAAAACTGCGCCGTGTGCAATTAATTTTCTAACCGCTTCAGGTCCTTCAGAAACTAAAACATCAACAGCTTTTATATCGCATAATCCTGCACCAGCTGCCAATGTATCTTTTTTGTGTTGATCAGGAGTATCACCCGGTCCTAATGCTGCAGCAATTCCTCCTTGTGCCCATTTAGTTGAGCCAGCATCAATCCGCGCTTTTGTTACTAACAGAACAGATAGGCCATGTGATCTTAAATTTAACGCAGTAGTTAGTCCTGCAACTCCAGAGCCAATCACAATTACATCAGCAGATGTGCTCCAACCTGGTGAACCAGTTAATAATCTCATTTGCGAATACCCATTGGCATATTGTCGATCAACCTAAGGTTATTTACCCAACCGGCAATAATTACACGCTTATTTTGCGTATCAGGCTTAGCTTTTTCAAATGTTGCTTCATCAATTATTTCAAGGTAGTCCAGTTTAAAACCTGGCTCAGTTGATATCTCACTCTTCATTTGCTCAATTGTTGGCTGAGTTAAAGCTTTGTAAATGATCTCTGATATTTTTTTCCCACTTTTATCTAGCCGATTATTCCTTGATGAAATTGCTAAGCCATTTTTTTCTCGGATTGTAGGAGCTGAGATAATTTCAATCGAAAGTCCAAGTTGGTCAACCATTTGTTTTATTAGAAATAATTGCTGAAAATCTTTCTCACCAAATACTGCTGCTTTAGGCTTTACTAAATCAAAAAGTCTTTTAACAACAGTTAATACACCGGAAAAATGGTTAGGGCGAGATGCACCTTCGTATAAATCACCAATGTCGCCAGCAGGTATTTTCTCGATTTTACCTGGATAAATTGTGCTTTCGTTCGGGATAAATACTGCTGTTGCACCAGATGCTTGGGCAAACTTTATATCTTGCTCTAAAGTTTTTGGGTAGCTATTTAAATCTTCTTTGTTTTCAAATTGCAGTGGATTAATAAAAATACTTACTAAAACATTTTCTCCTTTTGTTTTTGCAATTTCAATTAATGATTGATGGCCAACATGTAATGCACCCATGGTTGGAACTAATACATCCCATTTTTGGTACGCCAAATCATCGACAGATTTAATTACTTCAATCATGGCTCCAGTCCTTTCCGGGTACCGGGCTAGAAGATAAGTTTAACGCGAGCTATCGATGGATGCCAAAAGAGTTTTTATTGAGCCAGCGCCTGGTATTTCACCTTCTGGATCGATTGACAGCCATGGCGCTAAAACAAACTCTCTCGATTTAGCTAATGGATGAGGTAATTTTAGGAAAACCGAATCGATCACTTGATCTCCATAGACAATTAAATCGAGGTCAATAATTCTTGGTCCCCATTTTACTTCTCTTACTCTGCCCATTTGATCCTCGATTGCTAGCAATTTTGTTAACAACTCTTCAGCAGTTAAGTCACAATTCCCAATTGCAACAGCGTTTAAAAAATCATCTTGCACAGGGCCACCTACTGGCTTTGTTTCAATAAATGGTGAAACAATTAATTGGTCCAAAATAGATTCGAGTTGGGTGATGGCAATATCTAAATTTAATTTCCGATTCTCAAGATTAGAGCCAAGTGAAATTACAGCTTTCATCGATTACGAATTATCTCGACTGACACATCTTTAAACTGAAGTGATAGTGGCGCTTTAGGTTTGTGAACAACTACTTTCACTTGCTTAACTTTTCTATATTTCTTTAAAACTAATTCAGCAATATTTTCGGCAAGTGTTTCAATTAACAAGACAGGTCTGCCAGTTATATTGTCATAAGCGATCTGAGCGACCTCTGCATAGTTAACGGTTTTACTTAAATCATCCTTGAGGTTAACTAAATTAATACTTAATTCAATATCAACAACAAATTTTTGCCCTTTTTTGCGTTCACTTGGGAAAACGCCATGAAATCCTTTAGCGCTTATTCCGGTAATTTTAATTAGGTCACTCATTTACGAAGCCGTTCAACAACAGATATTGCATCTTTGTGTGCTTTAACTGCGTGAGTGCGCACGCCCCATACTCCACATCGAGCTAACTCAGTTGTTAATGCAATTGTGGCAGCCTCGCGATTATCTGGTTCGGCAGCATTAACTAACTCTCCGAGGAATTTTTTACGTGATACTCCAACAAGTAGTGGGTAACCGAGCAATTGAAATCTTTCTATGTTTTGTAGTATCTGCCAATTATGTTCGCTATTTTTCGCAAACCCAATGCCAGGATCTAAAATTATTTGTTCCGTGGATACTCCAGCTTTTAAAAGCGCAGTCACTCTTTCATCTAACTCATCTTTAACCTCTTTAACAACATCCTCATAAACTGCTTGTTCTTGCATATTTTTTGAATGCCCGCGCCAATGCATAACTATGTATTGAATGTTTGGATTTGAGGCAATTACCTTAGCCATTTTTTCATCTGCTAAGCCACCACTAACATCGTTTATGTATGTTGCTCCAGCGGCAATTGCTTGTTTTGCTACCTCTGCTCGCATCGTATCCACACTAATTACTGCCCCATCTTTAACTAATTCATTAACCACTGGAATTACTCTAGTTAATTCATCTTCTTCACTGATTCGCTCAGCGCCAGGTCTAGTTGATTCCCCACCAACATCAATAATGTCAACACCTTCGGCAATTAATCTGCGGCCTTGGGTTATTGCATCTGATTTAGATAAATACTTACCGCCATCCGCAAATGAATCAGGGGTAATATTTAATATTCCCATGACAAGAGTGTTAGACATTTTCCTACCTGCTTTGGTTTATTAAGGAAATTGCTTCAGCTCTGGTTGCTGGATTTAGTAGCTGACCGCGAACCGCACTAGTTGTTGTGCGAGCTTGTGATTTTCTAACTCCACGCATTGACATACATAAGTGCTCACAATCAATAATTACAATTACTCCGCCTGGTTGCAAAATATCAACTAATGCATCAGCAATCTGTGATGTAAGGCGCTCTTGTACTTGTGGCCGACGCGCATATAAATCAACAAGGCGAGCAAGTTTAGATATACCAGTTATTCTTCCGCTCTCTCCAGGAATATAACCAATATGAGCAACCCCATGAAACGGAGTTAAATGATGTTCACAGTGAGAAAAGACTTCAATCTCTCTCACAATTACTAACTCTCTATGGCCAATATCAAATGTAGTTGTTAAAACATCCTCTGGCTTTTGCCAAAGACCAGCAAAGTTTTCAGCAAACGCTTTTGCAACTCGCTTTGGCGTATCTTTTAAGCCATCTCTATTTGGATCTTCGCCTAATGCATGGAGTAATTCAGTTACTGCTTTTTCTGCCCGTGCTTGATCAAACTCTTTTTTGGCACCACCATCTCCTGGCCCCATCGATACCGAGTTAACCTCACTCATTTACATCTTTATCAGTTTTTTTAGCAGAGGCTTTTTTAACAACTTTGTCCTCTTCCGAAACCTTGATTTTTGCCGGCTTGAGCGCAACAGGTGGTTGGTTTGAAGGGATTCGATTTTGTGAACCAGTCCATGCAGCACGCGGTTTAACCTTTTTAACTTTCTTAAAAATAACCGCGATTTCTTCTTTGTTTAAAGTTTCATTTTCAAGCAACTCTTCTACTAAGCGGTCTAAAGTTTCACGGTTTGTAACTAAAACATCAAATGCTTCCTGATGAGCATTTTCAATCATCTCTCTAATCTCACTATCAACAATCGCGGCCACATTTTCTGAGTAATCTCGTTGATGACCATAATCTCGCCCTAGGAATGGTTGTGAATCAGATATGCCTAATTTGATTGCGCCAAGTCGTTGTGTCATTCCATATTGTGTAACCATCGCCCGAGCAAGGTTTGTTGCCTTCTCAATATCATTTGAAGCACCAGTTGTTGGGTCATGGAAAATTAATTCTTCAGCAGCTCTGCCACCCATTGTGTAGGCAAGCTGATCAAGCATTTGATTTCTAGTTACTGCATACCGATCTTCATCTGGTAACACCATTGTGTAACCAAGCGCTCTACCTCTTGGCATAATCGTAACTTTATGGACTGGATCAGTGTGAGGAAGTGCGTGCGCAACTAGTGCATGGCCGCCTTCGTGGTAAGCCGTAATTCTTCTCTCTTCTTCAGTCATCAAACGAGAAACTTTTTGTGGGCCAGCCATAACTCGATCAATTGCTTCATCTAAATCTGAGTTTCGAATTGTTTTGCGCTCTTCACGAGCAGCAAGTAACGCAGCCTCGTTTAAAACATTTGCTAAGTCTGCACCAGTGAAGCCAGGTGTTCGTTTTGCATAAGAGGTTAAATCAACATCTTTTGCCACAGGTTTATTTTTTGCATGTACAGCAAGAATTGCAGCCCGCCCTTTTAGGTCAGGTCTGTCCACGGAAATCTGGCGATCAAATCTTCCAGGTCGAAGAAGTGCTGGATCTAATACATCTGGACGGTTTGTTGCGGCAATTAAAATAACCTGTCCGTTAGCTTCAAAACCATCCATCTCAACTAATAATTGATTAAGAGTTTGCTCGCGTTCATCATTTCCACCACCAAGACCAGCACCGCGTTGGCGACCGACTGCATCAATTTCATCAACGAAAACTATTGATGGGGCATTTTGTTTTGCTTGAGCGAACAAATCACGTACTCGAGATGCACCCACGCCAACAAACATCTCAACAAACTCAGACCCAGAGATTGAGTAGAACGGAACCTTTGCTTCACCAGCAACTGCTCTTGCAAGTAATGTTTTACCAGTTCCGGGTGGGCCGTAAAGCAAAACTCCCTTTGGAATTTTTGCACCAATTGCCTTGTACTTGTCTGGGCTTGCTAGGAAATCTTTAATTTCGCGAAGTTCAGCAACAGCTTCATCCGCACCTGCAACATCAGCAAAAGTATTTGTTGGGGTCTCTTTATTTTGTAATTTAGCTCGGGAGCGACCAAATGAAAGTACGCGCCCACCTTGCCCGCCACCCATAAACAATAAAAGTAAGAAAATAATTAGGATAATTGGCAAAATACTTAATAGAAGTGAAACTAAGAATGATTGCGATGGAACCTCGACATCCCAATTAGTAGATGGCGGATTACTTGTTAATAGTTCGACAATTAGTTGCTCTTGTCCTACTACATACGATGCTTCAAGTTTCGACGCACCGTCAGCTAGCTCACCATCCTTTAATACCACTCGGATCTTTTGATCACGGTCAATGACAATTGCTGATTTAACATTATTTTGTGAAATTTCATTTAATATTACTGAAGTATCGACCTTAGTGAATTCTTTTCCAGTTGTAGAAATCTGACCAAAAATACTGACAGCAACAAGAGCAGCAATAATCCAAAACAGTGGCCCACGTAGAATTCTTCTGGCTAATTGTGGTGATGGTTTGGCAGGTTTCTTCCCGCTACCAAATCCTTTTAGTTTAGGGATTTTTACTTTTTTCTTTTGCGCCACTTATTACTTCTCTTTTCTTGAAGCTGGTAACGGAAGGCTTAAGAATAAAGGTGTTTGGCTAGAACGCCAATAAACGGCAGATTTCGATACTTCTGATTGAAATCTAAGCCATAACCAACCACGAACTCACTTGGGATATCAAAGCCCACATACTTGGCTTCTACCTTGACTGTCGCGGCATCAGGTTTTCTGAGAACAGTCAAAACTGAAACTGATTTAGCGCCACGGGAAAGTAAGTTCTCGGTAAGCCACGAAAGTGTTAATCCGGTATCTAAAATATCTTCAACAATCAAAACTTCTCTGCCTAAAATGTCACTGTCTAAATCTTTTAAGATTCTAACTACACCACTTGATTTTGTGCCAGCACCATATGATGAAACTGCCATCCAATCCATATCAGCATGTCGTTGTAAGTGACGAGAAAAATCTGCCATCGCCATAACTGCGCCTTTTAGTACACCAACTAAAATTAAATCTCTTCCTTCGTAATCTTTCTTAACTTGAGCAGCTAACTCTTTTAATCGAGTTTGAATTTGCTCCTCGCTAACAACAACTCTTTCAATGTCATTACCAAGGGCTGATAGATCCACGGTGCTCCTTATTTATTGGTTGAGAGGGTAATTCTGCCTGAATTTCTTAAAAGCTTCACATCCCCTGGTAGCGATAGCTCTTTTTGACCATGCCAATCAGAGATTAACGCTTCAGCACCGTTGATATGTTCGGCTGAAAGGCTGCCAGATGGTGCTCCGGCTAGATAAATAGCAAGCCGTAATACTCGAGTTCTAATCGCCCTAGGTAATCGCTCTAACTCATTAACAGATAAATCTGATGGATCTGTTTGATCAAAGTACTCACGCGCGAAACTATCTAAGGCATCTGCATCATCACGGAGTAGGTCAGCACTTCTTACTAATGCGTCCGTAATTCCTGGTCCAAGATTTTCTTCTAAATTAGGTAGCACGTTCTTGCGAGTTCTTACTCTTGCAAATCTTAAATCATCGTTATGCGGGTCTGACCAAAATTCAACTCCACCTTCACTGCATGCTGCCTCGGTAGTTTGTCTTGAAATCTTTAAAAGCGGACGCACGTAAATATTGTTTTCTAACGCCATGCCAGATAAGGATCTGGCGCCAGATCCTCTTGCTAACCCAAGTAGAACACTCTCTGCTTGATCATTTGATGTGTGTGCGAGTAAAAAATACTTTGGTTGATGAGTATCAATAAATTGATTAAAGATTTGATACCGAGCACGGCGGGCTGAGGCTTCTAAGCCATCAGTAATTTTCACCTGTGCAACCGCTGATTCAATCTGGGTGTAACCAATATCTTTAAGCTTAGAAATAGTTTGTGTAGTAACTTGTGCTGAACCTGGTTGTAATCCGTGGTCAACAACTACTGGAATAACTTTAGTTCCGTTTGCCTCTAAAAATAGTGCGAGCGCAAGCGCCATTGAATCAGCCCCACCAGAACACCCAAATAAAATTGTTTGGGAAGAATCACTAAGCCAAGGTTTAACCGCTTTGCGAATTTCCCAAAGCGAAGGCGTGCTAGCGGTACTCATACCGAGAAGATTAGACCCGACCCCCGTAAGGCATTAAACCCTTAACGCTGTAGATGCTTGAGTAGAGCAAGCCTTTGTCTTTTGAGTTCGCCTCCCACATCATGCCGTCCCCGGCATAGATGGTTATATGGTGAATTGTGTTGACTGTTCCTTTATATGAGTAGAAAAGAAGGTCACCAGGAACTAAATCACTTAATGGCACACGTTTTGTTGAAACCCAATAAAGCGAGGAGTTAAGTCGATCCCAATTTGGCCAACCTAGACCTGCCGAACGATATGCGGCGTAAACCAAACCAGAGCAGTCAAAAGTTGTAGGTCCTTCACTTCCCCATACATATCGCTTCTTAGCTAAAACCTGTTTTGAGGCAAACTCAACTGCTGCTGCTCTCATTGCCTCTGTTGATCTAGTACTACTTCTACCGGTGAAGCCAGTGTCTCGCCAAATCTTTGACTGATCAGGTGTTAATACAGCCCGGCCTGCGTTTGACTCTTCTAATAATGCAAGTTGGCGTTGTTGTTCAAGTGTTACGCGAGTTTTTTGAGCAACCGCTAACTCTTTTGCTAATTTATTTTGAACAGCTTGTAATTTATCTACCTCTTCTTGCTGCATGGCCTCGGCTGCCTCGGCTGCCTTCTTTGCGCTAGCAACTTTAATTGTTGCAGCAGCTTGTGCTTCTCTGGCCACATCAGCAGCCTTTTGAGCAGAGGATGCAACTACCTCGGCGGATTTATAGCGATCTAATGCGGTTGAATTATTTTGACCAACTGCATCTAATGCGCTGAGTCGATCTGCTAAATCTTGTGGGCCATCTGCTTTTAGTATTGAGTCTAGGTCGGTGAAGCCACCACCGGATACATAAGCATTGGCCGCTAATTTTCCAATTGCTCGCTTTCCGCTGCTAACTGATGCTTGCGCGACTTGTAAATGCTTCATTGCTAAATCTGCTTGTTTTGTCTTCATTTTTAATTCATTTTGAGCTGATACATATAACTTTTGTTTTGCGTTAGCAATTGAAACAAGTTGCTTTAAAGTCTTTTTTGCAGAGTTTAATTTAGCAGCAGATGCCTCTGCTGCTGCCTTCTTTTCAGCCTCAAGTTTTTTGGCGGCATCAATTTGTGCTTGGGTTGGTTTTGGTGGCGCAGCAATTGCAGCGGTTGGAATTAGAGTTAATATTAAAAATGCTGCAATTAATTTCTTAATCATCAATTTGCCACATCTCGTTTTTTAAATAAAAATGCCACAATCGATAGCCCAACAATAAGAAAAGCGTATGAAGTAAACAAAGCGTACTGATAGGAAATCCGGTCAGTGCCACCTTGGGCAACTATTGATAAGAGTTGGCCTGGAAAGTAGCGATCAATGTCTTTAACAAACGCAGATAACAAACCTTCAAAAATTAAATTCCAGATAACCCCAATTGAAATCGCAGAGATTGGTGATCTAAAGAGTAAGCCTAAAATCATTCCAAAAATTCCATAACCAATTGTTGCGATCAATACATTGATAAAGCTGTGCCATACGGCCGTTTTTGCATCAGCGGTTGACCAAGCCTGAGTTGAAATACTCTTCATATCAGCAAATAAATATGAAAGAGTAATCCCTACAATTGCAGAAAAAGTCACCATTACAATTGCAAATAACTTCATTGCTCCTAATTTGCCAATCAAAATCTTCATCCGCGATGGCTGGCGCACCAACAAATTCCGCAATGTTCCATAGGTGTACTCCTGCGCCGTTTGGGCGGCAAAAACACAAAGTGCCACCACACCCAATAGGCCTGCAGTATTGGTAAAACTCAATGAGATGCCAGTAGGTAGTGAAAGCACATCTCTGCCGATTCTTACGCCTCGCTCGCCATTTCCCTCTGGCGAATCAACTAGTAAGAATAAAACAGAGGTAATTAAACTAGTAACAAAAGTTACGGCCAAAAGAGTTGATGCTGATAGTGATGGCCGGCGAAGTTTTGTTAATTCAGCTCTTAATACATTCCACATAATTACTCACCCGTCATTTCAAAGAAGGTCTCTTCCAGAGAGGCTTTCACGGGAGTCAGCGACTCTAAAGTTATTCCAGCTTCAAATGCTGCCTTGTTTAATTTGGCGGAGAAATCTGATGTACCAGTTACATGAACTGTGTTTTCTATAATTATTGCTTCATGACCAGCAGCCGTTGCAATTTGTGCAAGTTTATTTAAATCATTGACATTTTCTGGTTTTGCCACAATTACTGGTTGTTGTTTGGCAAGTAAGTCACTTGTCTTACCGGCAAAAATAACCTTACCCAATCTAAGCATTACCAGGTGATCACTAATCATTTCAATCTCAGAAAGTAAATGAGAGGAGACAAATACTGTTGTGCCAGAGTCAGCTAATTTGCGAAGTAAAGTTCTAATTTCATGGATACCGGCCGGATCAAGACCGTTGGTTGGTTCATCTAAAACTAATAATTTTGGATTTGGTAATAATGCTGCGGCAATTCCTAATCTTTGTTTCATGCCGAGTGAGTAAGTTTTATATTTTGAATCACCACGGTCGCCAAGACCTACTAAATCAAGTAGCCCAGCAATTGAATCGGTTGCGAATCCGCCAATTTTGGCTAGAACATTTAAGTTTTGAAAACCAGTAAGTGCTGGATAAAAAGCTGGACCTTCAATCATGGCGCCAACTCGTGGTAAATATTTTTCAGGTTTCGTAATTGACTCACCCAAAACATGACCGCCACCGGTAGTTGGTGTAATTAAGCCAAGCAACATTCTGATAGTTGTAGTTTTACCAGAGCCGTTGGGTCCAACGAAACCACAAATGCTTCCCATTGGAACCTCAAAGTTGGCATGAGAAAGCGCCATTCGATCGCCATATTTTTTTGATAAATCGGCAACATCAAGTGCGAGAGGGGAGGACATGGGAATAATTATCCCATTAAAAAGCTTAAAAACTACTTAAGCAATACACCAGCCACTATTAAAAATGAGTAAATACTGAGAAAAACTATCGAAGCTTGAAACAACTTACTGGCGTTGGGCTCAGTCGGTGACTTTGTTAGATTCACTAACTGCAGATTCCAGGCCAGAATTAAAATTATAGAAGCAATTAAAATTATCGGTGACATATTTGCGTTAATGATTAAGGCAACCGAAGTGATTGACATTGCAATAGAGTGAAACCACATTTGCCTAATAACTGATTTCATGGGCGCAACTACTGGCAACATTGGAATACCCGCTGCGGCGTAATCATCTTTATACCGAACTGCCAGAGCCCAAAAATGTGGGGGTGTCCAAAAGAAAATCACTAGGAAAAACAACCAAGAGGTGACGGTCAGGGAGTTAGTAACTGCAGCCTGGCCGATTAGGACTGGCATACAGCCAGCAATTCCACCCCAAACAATATTTTGTGAGGTATTTCGCTTCAGTGTGATTGTATAAATAAGGACATAAAAAATAATTGCGATAGCGGTAAGTATGGTTGCAAGGGTGGTAGTAAATACATAAAAAATTAACAAGGAGAGAATGGAAATCAATGATGAAAATAACAAGCCGCTCTTTTTTGATATCTGACCAGTTGCAATTGGTCGATTTGCAGTTCGCTTCATTAACCGATCAGAGTCTGCTTCGATCACAATATTAAATGCATTAGCACCACCTGCAGCTAATGTTCCCCCGAGTAAACTCCAAAAAGTTACCGAAATGCTCGGAATACCTTCACTTGCAATAAATAAGGCTGGAACTGTTGTGACAAGTAATAGTTCAACAACGCGGAGCTTCATTAAGCCTAGATAATTTCTCATTATTGATTCACGCCCATCGCCGCATTTGAAATTAACAATTTTATGAGGTTGCAACAAACGGAATTGTTGTTGGGTCAGGGACTGGGAGTGGAAGTGGTGCGGTAGGCGGCTTAGTAATTGTGCCTAGCATTCGGTCAATTGCGCTGCGCGCCGCATTTTGAATCCTTTTTGTTCTGCCAACACCATCTGCAATAACTACAAAGACATATTCTTTTTCGCCAGAGGTTGCAAAGCCAGCGAGTGACACTGTGTGACGAGTAGAGCCAGTTTTAGCTTTAACTAAGCCCACAGCCTGAGGTGCTGTTGAATGAAATCTTCCAACTAAAGTTCCAGATTCCCCGCTGATTGGAAGTGAATCATAAACAACTTTTAATCTTGGTTCACTTCTAATCTTAAGTAACAACTGCGAAACTGTTACAGCAGAGATTCGATTACCGCCTGATAGACCAGAACCATCTTCTAAACGCAGCCCGGCAGTATCAATCCCCATTTCATCTAACTTGTCATTCATCATATTGTTTAAGCCAGTTTTGTTACGCGTATAACCAAATTTTGAAGTTGCCAGCATCGCTAGGCGCTGACTTAACACATTATCACTGTAAAGAAGTGCGAATCTAATCATCTTTGAAAGTGGTGGTGAAACAACTTCTTTTACTTTTTCAGTTATGAGTGAGTTTGGATCAACATCTTGACTGATCGCTTTATGCACAACTGAAGATTTTCTGCCTAATGCTCTTTTCGCGTAGAAGATGTCTAACCCGTTCATGCCAGCATAAAGTAGTGTTATTTTCTTTAACTTCTTATCTGTAGCAAAAGCTGCCTTAATCAATGTTGGCGTATAGGCACGTTTATTTGCATCGCGATATTTAGCATTAGATGTCATCCATGGATCACCCTCTCCTAAAATTACAAATACGCCCTTCTTCTCAGTTTTATACAGTGTCGTTTTAAAAATAGTTTCACTATCTAAAGCCATTGCTATTGCTGTCGCAGATGCTAATTTTAAAACTGAAGCAGGTGTGCGAGGTTCAGCCGACCCACTCTCATAGACAACCTCTTTCGTGCTTCCATCTAGCAAAATTATTCCTGGGTCTGCTAAGTATTTTGAGCTTAGGTACTTAAAAAATGGTTGTGGTAAAGGCTCGGCTGCAAATGCCGGTTGTGCGTTAAATAATAAGAGAAGTGAAAGTAGTGCAGATATTTTTTTCATTTAACCTGCACCCTTCGATTAAATCTTCCTTGTGAAACTGCAGCTCCTAGTATTACTAACATTGCACCAACTGGTTCATGCCAAACAATAACTTCGCCTAAGAATAGCCACCCAACAAAGACTGCAACAACTGGAGTTAGATAGGTCACTGAACTCGCGATAGAACTGCCAGCGGCAGCAATAATCGAAAAGTTCCAAATATAGGCAAAGCCACTTCCTAAAATACCAAGGGCTAACATGGCAAAAACATTTACTGGTCGATAATTGTCCTGAGATATTCCATCATATAAATAAAATGGTAATAAAGTAATTGCAGCCATAATTAATTGGGTGGTAGCAGCAGCCTCCGGTTTTAAGCCAAGTGGGATTATGTTTCGCTTTGAGTATGGAAATGAAATTCCATAACAAGTAACAGCGATCAGTAATGCAATTACACCAGTTAGTTGATTGTCACCGATCCCTTCCCAAATGCCAAGAACTACCATTACTCCTAGGCCGCCAAGAAGTAGCCCATAGATCTGTTCAGCTTTTAATTTTTCTTCCCGGAACGCAATTAGCATGACAATTAATGTTGCTAGTGGGGTGGTGGCGTTAATAATCCCAGCAAGAACAGATGTGACATGCAGCTGTGCATAAGCAAAAAGGATTCCTGGTGCCACATTTAATAACATCGCAACTATCCAAAGTTTGTACCAAGTGCTTTTTTCTTTTGGTAAATCGATTTTCATAAGTTTTACGACTATTAATAATGTAATAGCCCCTAATGCGCATCTAACAAAGGCAACCCCGAATGGTGTTAAAAACTCAAGGCCAAGTTTTATAAAAATAAAGGAACAACCCCAAACTAGGCCTAATGCTAGATAGGCAGGCAGCCATGATTTTCGCATCATCACTCCTTAGCCTTAAGGTTTGCTTATGTCTGAATCAATTGTTGGTCCTGGTGAGTTTTACCAGGTAGTTGGCGTAGGCCCACACTCTAAACCATGGCCAACTGATAATCACTTTGATCCAGAGCTACTTGAGCAAGGTGATCGTAGAAATGTCTTAGATAAGTACAGGTATTGGAAGTTATCAGCAATTGTTGCGGATCTTGATACCAAGCGACATGATCTACAAATTGCAATTGAGAATTGGCAGCATGATTTAAATATTGGTTCAATAGTTAGAACTGCAAATGCATTTAATGTTTCAGCTGTGCATATTGTTGGTAAACGTGATTGGAACCGAAGAGGTGCGATGGTTACTGACAGATATTTAACAGTTCACCATCATGCAACAGTTGCGGAGTTTAAAGCTTGGTGTGATAACGAAAATCTACCAATTATTGGAATTGATAACTTGCCGGTTTCTAAACAATTAGAAAGTACTGATTTACCTAAGAGATGTGTGATGTTGTTTGGCCAAGAGGGTGCGGGTATGAGTGATGAAGGTGTTGCAATCTGCACAGTGGTTTTAGCAATTTCTCAATATGGTTCAACTAGATCTATGAATGCATCAGCTGCTGGTGCGATTGCAATGTATGCCTGGGCAATGCAACATTTAAACCCAACTAACCACCCAAAAAAGTAATTGCTTAATTAATCCTCATCAATTACTTCAACAACCGCGTCTAAGCGGCGGACAATCTCATCAGCTTCATTATCTCGATTTAATTTGCGAAGTGTGATTGCGATCTTGCGTTCAATATCAATAATGAATTCAAAGTCTTTAAACTCAGATTCAGTCACATTTTCTAATACATTTTCCAGGGTCATCAGAGCCTCTTCAAATTGGCCAGATGCAATTTGTGCTTTGCCTAACTCAAATGAAGAGTAGGTCTCCCGGCGGTGATCATGGGCGGTAACAAATACATCTAATGACTTTTGGGCAGAAATTAACGCACCTTCTGCATCCCCTAATTCAGTTAAGCAGTGAGCAATCTTTTGGTCACACCTTGCCACATTGATAACCTCTTTTAACTTCTTAAATAATGCCCGTGATTCTTTAAATGCCTCAAGTGATTTCTCATAATTTTTTAGTTCACGGTATGCACATCCAATTAGGTGTAGATCATTAGCTGCCCCAGAATCATTGCCATCTACTAAATGCTCCTGCACACACTCATTCATACACTCAATAGTTTTTTCATACTCTTTTGAGTTAAACCACCACTCACCTAAGGTGCAGGCAAGTTCAATTGCTATTGGTGATTTAGTTTCGCGAAGTAGATCCACTGCTTTGCTCATTGCATTTGCAGCTTCATTCATTCGCTTTAATTGATTTAGGTTATAACCAATTGCTGAATACGCCTGGGCTAATCCCTCTGCTGGAGCTACCGCTCCTAAATCTGAATAAATATCTCTGGCAGTTTCAGCAAGTGCTAATGCTTCGTCATATTGACCACGGGCATATATTCGCGCGCTTAATTCATAATATGTATTTGCTCGATCTAAACCATCAACTTCGGGAATCCTCTCCCAAAGCATCTCTTCAGTAATTATTTCTTCTGAACTGAAATCATCATCTTCAGACAAATTATCTCCTGTTGGTTTAATCTGTTTGGGAAGTAATACAACCCTAGCAATTAAGGCTGATAGATGAGTGTGAATATGCCCAAGATAGCTCAGGGGCGGGTTAGGTTGAGCGTGGGCGAGTAAGGCAAACCTGAGTATAATTTCCCCACGTGCGTTTCATAAATAACCCAAGCCACGATCTGACCTATGACGATGTATTCATGGTCCCTTCTTATTCAGAGTTATCTAGTCGTATGGATGTTGATCTAACCGCATTTGATAAAACTGGCACCACAATTCCATTAGTAGTAGCAAACATGACTGCAATTAGTGGACGTCGCATGGCAGAAACAGTTGCTCGTCGGGGCGGTATGGCAGTTATCCCACAAGATATTCCAATTGAAATTGTTGCTGATGTAATTAGTTGGGTTAAATCACGCCACATAATTTTTGATACCCCAGTAACGCTAAATCCAAATGAAACCGTAGCTGATGCGATTGATTTAATTACCAAGCGAAGTCACGGTGCATTAATTGTGGTCGAAAATGAGATACCGGTTGGAATTATTACTGAGGCTGATTGTGAAAATGTTGACCGCTTTACTCAGTTAAACAAGATTATGTCAAAGGATTTAGTTAGCTTAAAAGATGATGTATCTCCTAAAGAGGCATTTGAGTATCTGACTGAACAACGCAGACGTCTTGCCCCAGTAATTAATAAGAGTGGCAAATTAGTTGGAATTATCACCCGCACCGGAGCTCTTCGAGCAACGATGTATCAACCAGCAGTTGATACGAATGGGAAGTTAAAAGTTGCAGCAGCTGTTGGTATCAATGGTGATGTGGCTGGCAAAGCTAAGCAATTATTGGCAGCAGGGGCAGATGTATT
>Ga0247722_10001084_pt1 | contig 15432 bp, 11 predicted proteins | sample MSEWelMarce3H_FC_FD_189094 | JGI IMG/M metagenome (GOLD analysis project Ga0247722, IMG submission 189094) | Subsurface sediment microbial communities from gas well in West Virginia, United States - MSEEL Well Study Marcellus 3H_FC | ecosystem: Environmental > Terrestrial > Deep subsurface >... | reverse complement strand
CTCATCTTGTCTAATCACGGTGGCCATTTCTATGCCACTACAATGCGGCATGTACAAATCTAACAATAATAACTCTGGCTCAAATTGCTCTAAACACGCCAATACATCTGCCAACATCACACAGGTTTTGACTAACATTCCTGCTTGCGTTAAAACTTCGGCATAATGCTGCGCCAAAATCGTTTCATCTTCGACAATTAATACTCGAAATGGCTCTTGTGCTTGGTATTGAGTTAAACCCTCTAAACGTTCGGCTAAAGCAACAAAATCTATCGGTTTGACATAATATGCCGCTACCCCTGCCCGCGCGGCAGCTAAACGACTTTGCCAGTCCCAATGCGCTGAAACAATCATCGTAGGAATCGTTGCGGCTTTAAGCATTTGCTGATGTTGAATTAAAAAATCCGTACCTGTCATATCTTGCTCTGAGAGCATAATATCAACCAAAATCGCGCTCGGTAACTCGTTTGCCAAAGCGATGCTCATGTGTTGGCTATGACTAAAAGTTCGCACTTCCCAACCATAAATACTCATTTGAGCAACAATTTCTTGGGCAATCAAGTCGTCATTTTCTAGTACAAACAGTAGTCTGGTATCTGATTTTGAGAGAGGTAACTGCATCGGCAAAACCTGAGTGATTGTAAGAGGATGAGTTAACTCTTGGGCTAATAGATTTTGTAACTCATCCAAGCTCTGTTCAATCGGCTCGTGTGCTTGATTCAAAAAAAGACGATGATTATCCATTAACTGTTGAATATGATGCTCTAAAATTCGTGCCTTTTCGCTAATCTGACTATAACCAAAAGTGCCTGCTGACCCCGCTAAACCATGTACTAGCCGATGCAAACCTTGCCATAGTTCAGGCTTATTTTCGTCACCACTTAACGTCATCCACAACAATTTAATATCCTGTATGCGTTGTGGTAATTGCTGACTATAGTCAAGGCGTAAGGCATTTAATTTATCAAGGCGTTGCTGATTAGCCATGTTAACACGCTCTCCAAATCTTCCATACTTGCTCGGCTAGCGTCATTGGGTCAAAAGGTTTAGCAATTACCGCCACCGCTCCTAATTCTTTAAAATGTGCCACTTCATGAGGTTGCACTTTTGCGGTGACAAACACCACAGGCGTATTAGCACAACAAGGCTTATTGCGTAAATGCTGTAAAGTAGTTGGGCCATCCATACTTGGCATCATCACATCCAATAAAATAATATCAGGTTGATAACTTTCTATTCGTACTAATGCCTCTGCACCTGATGCACATAATTGTATCGTTAAGCCTTCCTCATCCTCCAAAGCGAACTCAACAATGGTGCGAATATCGGTTTCATCGTCAACATACAATACTTTAATGCTCATGATGCGTCTCCTGAAGGTACATAATCGCTTTGAGAGTAGCCAATAAAGATTCATTACTGGTTTTTGATTTGGTTAATACTGCCGAAACAGATTGTGGCAACAAGCCAGTCGGCTCTTGTCCCGAAAAAACAACAATTCGTGTTTGAGGTTGAGAAATATGACTCAATAACTCTAAACCCGAACCATCAGGTAAGCCCAAATCTAATAACACAATATCAAATGTTTGCTTTGCTAATAGCTGACGCGCATCAGCCAAGTTATTAATTGCCACATAATCAGCCATATCTTCTACTAAAGCTTGGGTTACTTGCACAATATCCACATCATCTTCGACATGTAAAATATGCGGGCGATAATGATAGCTTAAGGCGAGTTTTACTGCTTGTTGTAGCTGCTCTTTGATAATCGGTTTTTGCAAACAATCAACCACAGTCGTTGCTGTGTCCATTATGCGCTGGGCTTGTTCTTTGGGACGGCTAGAAATAATAATAATCGGCAGATGTAAAGACTCCGTTTCGGCACATAAATCTTTTATCAATTGTACACGCTGGTTATCCATGTCAAACACGTTCAAATCTAACAGCAAAGCACGGTAACTGTGTTGGCTTAACAACGTCCGTGCCGTCTCCGCACTCATTGCCACCTCAGCAACAATCCCTTCTTGGGTTAATAACTGTTGTAAGTTATGCGCTGTTTCGGGATGATACTCACAAACTAATATCTTGGTACTTGACTTAGATATTGGTGTTGGCTTGGCTAACAACGGCAAACTCACATAAAACGTTGTGCCCAATCCAATGCTGCTTTGATAAGAAATCGTACCATGATGTCGCTCCACAATTGCTTTGGTAATACTCAAACCTAAGCCTGTCCCCCCTTTGGCACGGGTATCGGAGCTATCTGCTTGTGCAAAACGACTAAAAATCTGTGCGCGAAATTGCTCAGGAATACCCTGCCCATCATCTTTGACCGCAATTACTATACTATCGTCTTGTAATATTAATGACACTTGCACTTGACCATTAGGCGGAGAGTATTTGACCGCATTAGACAATAAATTAGCAAATACCTGCAATAAACGATGTTCATCTCCCATAATAATCGCTGTAGGCAATGACGCTTTTAAACACAATGTCACTTGATGTTGCTGCGCGTAGCCTTCATTGCCAATAATCGCTTGTTGGGCAATACTCACTATATCAACGGCATTCATTTGAAAAGCTAAAGTACCTGACTCAATTTTTTCTAAATCCAAAATATCGTTAATCAATAATGTTAGACGTTCACAATTTCGATTTGCCGTTTCGAGTAATACTTTGGCTTTATCAGACATTCCTGCCGAGGCTTTGCCTAATACCAAACCTAATGCACCACGAATGGAGGTTAAAGGTGTGCGTAACTCATGGCTCACCGTAGAAACAAATTCACTTTTCATACGGTCAATACGCTTACGTTCGGTAATATCACTGGCAATCCCCAAAAAGCCAATAATGTTTCCTTCATAATCATGTTGAGCCGTCACACTTAATAATACCGAGACTTGTTTGCCATCTTTACGCACATAAGTCCATTCATGTTCATCCACCTGACCTAATAAACGGGTTTTGGCGACAAAAGCCTCAAAATCAGGTTCAATAGTCGTATTTAATTCGGCAGATAATGCCTGAGCTCGTGCGACCACTTCACTGGCAACATGAAATAATGCGGGCGTATGAATGTTTATCACTTCATTAGCATGGTAACCCAATAAATACTCTGCACCACGATTAAAAGTCAAAATCAAACCGTCTGTATCTGTGCCAATAATACTGTAATTGGCATAATCCAATACCGCTTGATTACGTTGATAAGCATGGCGTAACTCTTGTTGTTGAGCAGCAATTTGTAGCTCATGGAGTTTACGTTGGGTAATATCCCGACTAATACACAAATAGCCTGTCAATTCACCTTGCGTATCATACAGCTCACTCATTGACATCCGCACCGTCAGTGAGCTGCCGTTTTTACGAAAATATCGCCATTCGAGATTGTTAATACCTTGCTGAAGTTGGGCAATCAATAACTGAAAAGTAGGCGCAATTGGCTCAAGTAAATGATCAGATAAAAGCTCGGCACGTTGTTGTACTTCAATTGCATCATGAAACAAAATAGGTGTTACTTTGCCAATAATATCTTGCTCTTGATAACCCAATTGTTTGAGCGCCCCTGCATTGCAGGTCAAAATTACACCCTGTAAATTGGTAGAAATAATCGTTAAATCGGCACTGTTTAAAATCGCTTGTTGCCACGAGCTAATTTGCTCAGCTTTATGTTTATCCACATCGACTTGTTCAATGGCACGCGCTGCCCACCATGTTAAAATACTAAACACCACCACATTACTGGCAGCAAATAAAGCAAAACCAAAAGCGGTGTCATACCAAGTTAATTGCTGACCTTTAAAAGCCAACCAACCTAAAATAGGTGGTAAAAATATCACAGCAGGCAATAAACGCCGCATCAATAAACCTGCGTTATTATCTGCGGTTGCTAGGCGCATAAAACCGTGCTTAGGATAAAAACATATAATTCCTAGCGCTATCAAAAAAAATAACAGCGCGGTATGAATCGCCATGGGGTTATAACCATTCACCTGATACAACGAACTAATACCGTATAAATAACCTAAAATTGTAATAAAGGTATTTATTAACACCAATGCCGCACAACTATTCACTAGCCACACACGTTTGCTCTGAGTCGCATTTAAACTACATAAAGCAATACCCACGATAACAAAACTAAAGGCCGATATGGTCGCCATTCGCCCTGCCACACCATGCACCGTATAAGGGTCTAAAAAAAACAGCTCATCTATGGCCAATGGCCAATTAAAGAGTATTTCACATAAAGTTAGGCTACCTATCAAGGTTACTGCTACCGCACAAATCACAGCCAAGACACTCGGTAATTGACTATGATGCAAAGCCAAAGCCATGCCTGCTAATACAAAAGCTAAAGCAGTATTGGCTTTCATTGACACCAAATTAGGAGACAAACTGCGTAACACTTCGATATCAAACGCCCATCCACCGATAAAAACCAAACTACCTGCAACCATGCACAGGTAAGCAGCCAATAAAGAATATAAGCGTGTTCGTTGCTGATAATCTTGTGTTATTGATGATGTCATTTACTTTTTCTACCTTAATTTGCGCTAATTAACACAAAATAAAACTCCGTACCCATGCCCTGCTCAGATTGATACGCTAACGTACCACCATGACTATCAATAATGGCTTTAGTAATACTCAAGCCCAAACCTGTACCGCCTTTGGCGCGGGTATCAGAACTATCTGCTTGAGCAAAACGACTAAAAATTTGCGCGCGAAATTGTTTGGGAATGCCTTGCCCATAATCCTTAACACTCACTCTAAAACGATTTTGTTCTTGGCTTAGGCTAATTTCAACAATACCTTGCGGATAAGAAAATTTAACGGCATTAGAAATTAAATTGGCAAATACCTGTAACAAACGATGCTCGTCACCCATCACTTTCGCTTGCTTAATTGACGAATTTAGCACCAAACTGATTTGATGTTGTGCGGCATAACCTTCATTGGCAATCACTGCTTGTTGTGCAATTTTGACTAAATCGACAGGCAGTATGTGTAGACTTAAATGACCTGACTCAATCTTCTCTAAATCCAAAATATCATTAATTAATAATGTCAAACGCTCGCTATTACGACTGGCAGTTTCGAGTAATGCTTTGGCTTTATCCGAAATTCCCACAGAGGCTTTGCCTAATACTAAACCTAGTGCGCCACGAATGGAGGTTAAAGGTGTACGTAGCTCATGGCTCACAGTAGACACAAACTCACTTTTCATGCGTTCAATACGGGTGCGTTCACTAATATCTCGAATAAAGCAGACAAATAAGGTATTTGTACCTTGCTGCATAGGTTTTAGATAAAACTCAATCGGGAAAATAGAGCCGTCTTTACGTTGAGCATTAGCACGATGCGGTTCTACGGCCTCGGACATCACCAACAAATGACTGACTAAATGGGGCATCAATATCAAGCTGGCTAATGATTTTTGGCTTAACTCTGACTGACTATAAGCAAACAATTGCTCAACCATCGGATTAATGTCGTGAATCTCACCCTTATCATCAATGACCACAATACCATCAAGCAAATTATCAACAACAGCATGTAAATGGCTTTCGCTATCATAAAAGGCTTGAGCGCGGTATAAGATATCTTTTAAGACTAACTCCTGCTGAACTAAAGCCGCTAAATCACGCAAGGACTGAAATTGCTCGGCACTAAATTGCCGCGTTTGATAATCAATCAAACATAATGTGCCTACACAATAGCCATTATTTAACAATAACGGCATTCCTGCATAAGACACAATATAGGGCGCACCTACCACTAAAGGATTATCTGCAAAACGTGAGTCTTGAGTGGCATCAGGAATAAAAAAAATGTCTCGTTGTAAAATGGCATGACCACAAAAAGAAATTTCACGCGGCGTTTCACACGCATCTAAACCTTGTCTGGATTTAAACCATTGACGATTAGCATCAATTAAACTAATTAACACCGTTGGCACTTGAAAATACAGTTTTGCCAAACGCGTTAGACGGTCAAAACGCTCTTCAGCTTCGGTATCTAAAATGTTTAACTCGTGTAATGCTTGTAATCTTTGTGCTTCATTTAACGGTATTTTGGGAGCTTGCATGGTCAATCCCCTGTGGTCATGCCTAACTCAGCAACGGGTTCTTGGATAAAATAACCTTGAAACCAACGAATACCTTTAGCCCACAAACCTGACATACTTTTGGCACTCTCAATACCATCAGCAACCATAATCGCTTGTGCTGCTTCAATGGCATTGATAAGTTGACGGTCTGCTTCTAAATATTCACTTTGCTCTAGTCGTTTAGTCACAGTTTGGTCTAAACGCACATACAGAGGTTGTAAGTATTGCAAAATTTTGTTTGCGCCTGCTGAAGCCCCAAATCCTGTCAACATCAAGCCACAACCTGCTGTTATTAAAGCCTGATTTAATTTTTCAACACTATGACGATGGGTCACTGCCGCCATTTCTGGAATGGCAATCACCAAACGCTGCTTAGTGTTACGCATTGGTTTACTGGCCAACAAGCCAAATACGGTTTCTAAATACACCGCACTGTTTAAACTACTAGGACTGGCATGAACAATTAAACATTGTGCTGCGTCAGGTGCTAATTGGCTGGTCAATATATGATGAGTATGACTAAAAACCCACGCATCTAACTCGGGTAACCAACCACGCTTTTCGACTGTAGCCAAAAATTGGCCTGCGGGTAATAAATTGCCTTCGGCATCAGCTAAACGAACCAAAACACTACTCACAGGGTCGCTGCTATCAGCTATCGTCACGATGGGTTGATATAACATGCGTAATCGATTAAGCGCGAGTTTGCCTGTGGTTTGTACTTCACTTGCCGCACCACTAAAACCCTCTAACACAGTCCCTGCACCTGCCTCAATCGCCATACTCAACATTTGCTCGGCTTGTAACATCAAGGTATTAGCAGCTGTTTGCGCGCTGCCTAAATGCAAAATTGCCGCACAAGCCTGACAATCTAATTTAATACCATCTACATCATAGGGTTGCATAGCTAATTGTTGGAGTATGTGTTTAACTGCTGCTTGATGTGTACTGACTGTGTCTTTCGCTAATAACACACCAATCATATTTTCACCCAACATTGACCATGTACTAATATTTAAACTCCGTACTCGTACCAATAATTGCTCTTGTAAGGCGGCTAAACTCAAGGGACTTTGCTGTTTTAGAATTTCTACTGTTTGTACTAAACCCACCAGCACTAGAGCCGCTTGCACCGCACTATCACTGGCTTCATCTAAGGCTCGTTCAAATTGATTAAAGAAAAAATGTCGTGATAAACCTGCCCCTTGTGGCGCTTGTTGCGTAATGCGACTCACCTGACCTTGTAAGCGTTTACTTAAACGCGCACGGATTTTGACCGCATGAATAAAGGCTTCACGCTCAATCGGTTTGAGCAAATAATCATCTGCACCTGCGGCCATCGCTTGACGACGAGTACGTTCGGCTTGTTCGGAGGTTAAAAACACAATCGGTAATTGTGATGTTTCTAAATCTTGGCGTAACATAGTGGCAAACTCAATGCCATTACATTCAGGCATTCTAATATCCAATACCAATACGTCAGGATTAAACTCTCGCACTTTAAGCCAACTGTCACGCGGGGCATTAACATATTCGGCAATCATGCCACTTTGTCTAAGCCATTCAACTAATTGCTGAGACAATAACTCATCGTCATCCACCACCAAACATCGCCAACTTTGCTGCAAATGTTTGGCGGTAAGTTGTTGTGTGATTGCTAATAATTGCTGCTCATCTAAAGGCTTAGTTAAATAAGCATCTGCCCCTGCGCGTGTCGCTTGCAAACGCGAACGAAAATCGGCACGACCACTCATCACCGCAACAGGTGTGCGTTGTGCGGTTTCGCCACGAATGTCATTGATAACCTCAAAAGCAGGCCAACGTTGGTTGGGAAACATTAAATCTAATAAAATCAATGCAGGTTGCTGCTCTTGTAAAAACTGTATTGCCGTAGGTGGCTCGGCAAACAATGCTACTTGATAGCCTGCATTTTCCAACACCAAACCAATATGCTCTCGCAATAACACATCATCATCTATCACAACCACCAAATTTTTAGGTTCTGGTACTTTAGTGGTTAATAGTGGCAATTCTGCCTCGGAGTTTTCTGCTGTTGCCACGACTTCGGTAAGAATCCGCTGCAAATCGGTGATTAAACTTTGTAGATTAACCATTGCTTCGGGCGGAACTTGCTCGTGTTCATAAGTTAAAGCTTTCCCTAAAGCCACATCTACGGCGGCGGCAGCTCGACTAATATCAGGAAAACCAAATGTACCACCCGAACCTGCTAAACGATGTACTAACATTTGCAACGCTAAAACTAACTCGTGTTGCCAAGCCACATAACGTAAGTTTTTCCAATGCTGGTTAATACTATCAATATGCGTAGGTAATGCCGCGATAAAATTGAGTTGTACACTACGAATACGATCTTTTAATTTAGCATTTTGCTGTTCCATAATACTCTCTGTGAAAATACGTTTTTACACACCTGATTATGCACTAGAATCATAAAATTGCGCTTGTATAATGTTTGAAATTATTTCTCTCTATGGATATCACCCGTGTTTAATTATTCTTCCGAAGCCGAGTTTTTGGCAGCTTACAACATCCATGATTATGCTGTGCCTTTGGCCTCGGTTGATGTGTGCATTTTGACCTTACATCAAAACCAACTGAAAGTGCTATTGGTCAAACGTGGCGATTATCCTCATAAACATCGTTGGGCATTGGCAGGTGGTTTTATTGATATTGCACAAGATGCCGATTTAGAAAGTACTGCGTTACGCACCCTAAGCAAAAAAACAGGGGTGACGACACCTTATTTAGAACAATTAGCAACTATAGGCAATCAACAACGCGACCCACGCGGCTGGTCAATGACTGCCGTTTATTTTGCCTTAATTCCCTATCTTGAATTGCCACAAACAGGCAGCGAATTAAGCCAGTGGTGTGATGTAGAACTTGCTTTGAGCTTAGATTTAGCCTTTGACCATCGGCAATTATTAACACTGGCCTTAGAACGCATCCGCGCCAAAGTGTTATATAGCTTAATACCTGCCCATTTGATTAGCGCGCCTTTTACACTCAGCGAACTGCAACAAGCCTATGAAATTATTATGGGACACGAGATTGAGAAAAAATCATTTAGACGGCGTTTGGAACGTGAGCAAGTGTTAACGGCAACAGGCCAAAGCAAACAAGAAGGTGCTGGACGACCTGCCGCTTTATATACCCTAAAACCAGAATGCGCGGTGTTTAATTTTAAAAGGCAGTTGGAGGGGGAGTAAGAAAATGACTAAATGGTACTGTCTTTATTTAAATACTGTACGCCTTGTTGTTTGGATAGTTTTCAGTCAAATGTCCATAATGTATATTGATTTTGCTCACTTTCTACAACAATTAACGCATCTGCAAAGCCAGCGTTATGGTTAATAAATCTGGCCAATGCAAGTTCAAAATGTGTTGGATGTTGCAGTTCATAAATCGGACTGTCTTTTAACAATGTCAATGCAAGAATAATTTGATTCTTATCTAACTCATAGGCACGCTCTAAAACCCACACTAATTCAACTTGTACAATTTGACTAATATAGACTCTGCCAGCACGTTTGACTAACTGACGTGCAAGTTGGGTCTGTAATGGTGATTCATCGTCATCCGTTAATACTCGTACTAAAACATTAGTATCAAGCGCAATCACAATGCTGTACCTTGCTGTGCGATTGCATCTTCCATTTGTGTCAAGCTAACACGCTTACTAACATGAATTGCACCAAAACTCGTGTCATCAACCACACTGACATCATTAGTAGGATTTTTGCGATAACGAAATTTTAAAAACTCAACAAAATCAATAAGCTGACTTTGAGCTTCTGGAGGTAATTGCTCAATATCTTGTAAGGTATTGCTGAGAATCATACTTCAGACTCCATAAAAACAAGACTTACGCATTGCCCCCAAACTGACGGGGTTGCCTTCAAACTAACTCTCTCTCATAGGGAAGGCATTAGCCGATGTTCATACATAAGCTAATGCTTTCAGCCTAGCACAAAAGTCAATCATCAGTGCGGCAAAATCAACAACTTAGCCATACGAATCACTTCTAAAGCAGGTTGTGGATAGATACCTACCAACAACACTAAGCCTGCTACACCTAACACCATCAAACCGCCTGTACGTTGTCCCCAATCATTGGCAGCATCATGTTTAGGCATATTAGAAGTGGCCATATACAAGGTCACCATCACCCGTAAATAATAATACAAGCCAATGGCACTACCTAAAATTACCACACCTAACAACAACCAATTACCAGTATTCACACCCGTCAATATCACATAAAACTTACCAATAAAGCCTGCAGTTAAAGGAATACCTGCCAAAGACAACATCATCACCGTCATCACGGCGGTTAAATACGGTCTACGCCAAAACAAGCCACGATAATGATGTAAGCTATCGGCATCTTCGTTTTTATCTGCTGATGACATTAAAGTCACCACACCGAATGCACCCAACGAGGTTAAAACATAAGTTAACAAATAAACGTGTACCGTTTCTAAGGCTGTGCCACCACCCGAAGCCAAAGCGACCAACAAATAGCCAAAATGAGCAATCGAAGAATAACCCAATAAACGCTTGATATTGCTTTGCATCAAGGCCAATAAATTACCAAAAATAATCGACAACACCGCAATCACCGTAAACACTTCACGCAATGGTAACGTGTATTCAAACGGCGTTTCGATTAAAAAGCGTACTAATACTGCAAATACCGAAATTTTAGCTACAGTCGCCAAAAACGCGCCTACGGGTGCGGGTGAACCTTGATACACATCAGGAGTCCACAAATGGAACGGAGCTAACGACAATTTAAAGCAGATACCAATAATAATCATGCCTACGCCAAACGCGGCTAAATGCCCCATCGCTGCGCCACCGCCCAATTGCGCGCTGACTCCCGAAAAGGCTAATGTGCCTGTTTGAGCATAAATTAAGGCCATACCAAACAACATAAACGCCGAAGCAGTTGCCGACAACACCATGTATTTAATGCCACTTTCTAAGGAGCGGCTACGGTGATGGGTATAAGCGACCATGCCATAAACAGGTACAGACATTAATTCTAAACCAATAAAAAACGAGGCCATGTGCCGACTACAGACCAATACCAATGCCCCTGCGGTAGCAATTAATAATAGCAGGTACATTTCTTCACGGTTGTTTTGATAGCTATCAATAAAAGCATGAGTCAAGGTAGCACACGCTAATGCCGCCACCAAAATCAAAGCCATATAAAAATAGGCAAAATTATCAACTACTAATAAAGGGGTAACAGCAGCAGGTTTAACACCTGACCATACCAAAGCTAATACCGACACCAAAGCCAAATTTAAACCAATCACGGTTAAGGTGGCATTCCACCAATGATGACGCACAAAGGAAATGGCAAGCATCACCACCACAGTCGTTAATGCCAAAATTCCTACGGGCAAAAGAGGTAAAAAAGTCTCAAACGTTAGATTCATGATAACCTCAAGGAGCCAATGTAGGAGCAGGTGCCATCACGGAGCTAGTGCTTGCTGTTGGTGCGTAAATATGTTCAATACGCGCCATTGCCCCTTGTGAAACATTTAATACAGGTTGTGGGTATAAGCCTAAAAATACTAAAATCCCCACCAAACTCACCACTAATGTCAATTCACGTCCCGATAAATCAGGTAATTTATCTGGTGATTTGGGCTGACCAAACAACGCACGATGAATCATAATTAAGGAGTAAACCCCCGCCAAAATTAAACTTGCAGTGGCGATAATGGTAATGACAGGCACTACTTTAAATGCCCCTAATAAAATCAGAAACTCACCAATAAAGTTGCCTGTACCAGGAATACCCAATAAAGCGGCAGCAAAGACCATCATTAGGGCAGGTAAATAACTAAAACGTCCCCACAAACCGCCCATTTCGCGCATATCACGGGTATGAATACGTTCATATAATTGACCGCATAAAATAAACAAACCACCCGCACAAATACCATGTGCCAACATTTGAATCACTAAACCTTGTAAGGTCAACAAGTTACCCGCATAAATACCAATCAATACAAAACCCATGTGCGAGACACTGGTGTAGGCAATTAAGCGTTTAATATCGGTTTGGGCAAATGCCAAGAATGCGCCGTAAAATACGCCAAAGATACCCAACCACATGGCAATGGGGGCAAATTCTGCCGAAGCATTAGGAAAGAAAGGAATACCAAAACGTAATAAACCATAAGCCGCTGTTTTGAGCAAAATGCCTGCTAAATCAACACTACCTGCGGTAGGTGCTTGCGCGTGGGCATCGGGTAACCATGAATGAAACGGCACAATCGGTAACTTAACGGCAAAAGCAATAAAGAAACACAACATCAAGGCCATTTCTAAATTGGGTGTCATGTATTGATGCGCACCTAATAAAGCATCGTAATCAAAACTTAATACGCCTGTCGCTTGGTAGTTGACTAAGACTAAGGCCAAAATACCCACCAACATAATCAAACCACCCGCTTGGGTGAAGATAAAAAACTTGTTGGCGGCATAAATACGGCTTTTACCGTCTGAGCCTGCGTGTCCCCATAAGGCAATTAAAAAATAAACAGGAACGAGCATCATCTCCCAAAAGAAGAAAAACAAAAACATATCTAAGGCTAAAAATACGCCAATAACGCCACCTAAACTCCATAATAAGTTTAAGTGAAAAAAGCCGACATGACGTTGAATCTCACTCCATGAGCAACCAATGGCCATAATGCCTAATAAGCCTGTCAATAACACCATCAACAACGACAAACCATCTAAGGCTAAATGAATACTCACGCCTAAATGCGGAATCCATGGATAACGTTCTTCAACTTGCCAGTTGGGTGCGCTACCTACGGCCGCATTGGCTAAGGAATAGTCACCTTGCGCCCATAGATATAAGCCCAAACCAAACACGGCGGCCATACTTATTAAAGCAATCCAACGTGGAACACCTAGACCAAGTTTTTCACCCAGCCAACACAACAAACCACCAATAAAGGGGATTAGGATAAGTGCAGAAAGAATCATGGATGACTTAGCCTCTTAGCATAGTAAATTGAAGATACAAGACCATACCCAGCACTAAAATTGCGCCGAGGGCAATACTGGACGCGTACCAACGTAAACGACCGTTTTCGGAGACACTCAAAGCATCATGACCTGCACGCATGACACGCGGAATTAACCCAATGGTTTTATCAATCACATCATGGCGATTGAGATGGGAAATCAATAAGAAAGGCTTCACAAACAGCCAGTTATATAACCAATCAAAGCCCCAACCACTCATCCATAAACGTGATATGGCCTGAGCCACACTATTATTGGCTAAAGCAGTGAGAATACGCCGTTCACCCATAAATAAAGCCGCACCAATCGCCAAACCAACTAAGCCTGTGCCAATTGCTAAAATTTCAACAAAATGTTTGGTTTCTTCCGTAATTGGACTCGCAAAGGCAGGCAATACACCGTCTAAAGGTTGTTGGATAAATGCACCAATACCCGTAGATAACACTAATAACACGCCCAAAGGTAACCAGTAAGAGACACCATGAATAGCGTGGGCATGACCGTTCTCTTTGCCGTGGAAAACAATATAAATTAAACGGAAGGTATAAATGGAGGTAAATAATGCCCCGACTAAACCTGCCCAAAATAACTCGGTGTGACCACTGGCATAGGCTTGTAAAAGAATGGCATCTTTACTGTAAAAGCCTACCGTTAAGAACGGGAACGCGGCCAATGCACCGCCACCAACCAAGAAACAGGCATAAACAAAAGGAATCTTTTTGTATAACCCACCCATTTTAAAAATGTTTTGTTCGTGATGACAGGCAATAATCACCGCACCTGCTGACAAGAATAATAAGGCTTTAAAGAAGGCATGAGTCATTAAATGAAACACCGAGGCTTGCCACGCGCCTACGCCTAAAGCCAAAAACATATAACCAATTTGGCTCATCGTTGAATAAGCCAAAATACGTTTAATGTCAGTTTGTACTAAAGCCGAGAAACCCGCCAAGACTAAAGTTACCGCCCCAACCACACCCACTAAATGTAAAACATCGGGTGCAAGTAAAAATAAACCATGCGTACGGGCAATTAAATACACGCCAGCCGTTACCATCGTTGCCGCGTGAATCAAGGCCGAAACAGGTGTTGGGCCTGCCATTGCATCCGCCAACCATGTTTGTAAAGGTAGCTGTGCCGATTTACCCACTGCACCACCCAATAACATTAACGTTGCCAAAACCACCATTTGGTCGCCAACTTGCCAATGTTGGGGTGCAAGAGTTAATAATTGTTGAATATCTAGCGTGCCTAGCTCTTTAAATAAAATAAACAAACCAATGGCCATAAACACATCACCCACACGGGTCACGGTAAAGGCTTTAATCGCTGCTTCGCCATTGGCTTTGTCGGCATAATAAAAACCAATCAATAAATAGCTACAAACGCCCACGCCTTCCCAACCCAAATAGAGCAAAGCAAGGTTGTCGCCTAATACCAATAACAACATACTGGCAACGAATAAATTCATGTACGAAAAAAAGCGTTCAAAACCCACTTCGCCGCGCATATACCACGAGGCAAATAAGTGAATAAAAAAGCCTACGCCTGTTACTACACCCAGCATGGTTAAAGACAAACCATCTAAATGCAAACCAAAGCTGGCATTAAAATCGCCAACTTGCATCCACGTCCATAAGGTTTGTACATAATGGCCACCTTGCGGCACGTTTTGTAAAAAATCCATACTGACATACAAGGCGGTCAAGGCAGACAAGCCCATTGAGCCGACACCAATCACGGCAGCAACATTTTCGGATAGGCGTTGGCGTAATGACGCTAACAGCAAAAACCCGACTAAGGGAAAAACGAAGGTTAAATACAGAAGGTTCATCCGCGCATCTCACTTGCCACATCAATATCTAGCGAATGATGGCGACGATAAAACTGAAGAACGATAGCCAAACCAATAGCGGCTTCGGCTGCTGCTAAAGTCAAAATTAAAATAAACATCACTTGGCCATCGGGTTGCGCCCAACGACTACCTGCCGCAACAAAAGCCAATGCCGCCGCATTCATCATAATTTCTAAACACATCAACATAAAGAGGATATTACGGCGCACCATGACCCCGACTAACCCCAGTACAAAGAGCGTGGCCGCCAGTGCCAAACCGTACTCCATTGGTATTGCTATCATACCCGTACCGCCTTTTTGCTTAGGCGCATTGCGCCATTTAATTTGAAATCTTTGATTCCCTCCCCTAATTTAGGGGGAGGGTTTGGGTGGAGTTTTTG
>Ga0247722_10001083_pt1 | contig 15434 bp, 5 predicted proteins | sample MSEWelMarce3H_FC_FD_189094 | JGI IMG/M metagenome (GOLD analysis project Ga0247722, IMG submission 189094) | Subsurface sediment microbial communities from gas well in West Virginia, United States - MSEEL Well Study Marcellus 3H_FC | ecosystem: Environmental > Terrestrial > Deep subsurface >... | reverse complement strand
AACAATTCGATTGTGCCGGTTGACCCCACGGTATAGGCCGTGGTTTGAATGGTATTATCGGGAAAGACGAACCCACCTGCGTTATTGAATTGCCAATTGTAAAGAGTATAATCCAGAGGCGTTTTAACAATCGTAACACCACCACTATTGGTATAAGTTATAGTTCCATCCGCAGCATCTGTCGCATTTGAAGGCGCATTTAACGTTAAGATGGTCGTGTTCGGTAGCAGAGTTAAGGGACTTGTTGGTGGGACAAACGATGACGTGTAAAGCGCGGTTCCTCTTAACATACGCAGATTGCTGATTTTTAATTCGGAATTATTAGTATTACTCAATGTCAACGTCATACCACCTTGATAAGTAATAGGAGGACTTGATGTTATATCCGTATCTGTAAATATTTGTTCACCATCTTGAAACAATGATTTATTAAAATAATAAAAGTTTCCGATTTTGTTTATGTATTCCGAAACGAACGCCACATGTACCCATCGGTTTAATGGAAATTGAATAGAAGTATTAATCATGCTATAGTTATTTATGTTAACAACTAAATTTTTTGTAGTTGTAATAGCAATTCCTTGTGAAATCTCAATATTACCACTAGGATTTAATCCGTCTAATTTTAAAATAGGAAAATTGCTAATAGAATTGCTTGTAAGATAAATCCACATTTCGGTCGTGACCTTATCAAACTCACTGTAATTTAAAAACGTGTTATTACTAGACGTTATTGTCGCGCCTGCACTCAAATTATAACTATAGTTGTAAGGCATAAATCCTGAGCGCTTGTTATTGGTTGCTAGTGTTAGACCTTGGTTAAATGCTAAGGCACTCGTTGTATCATCATATATAAAATTATTACTGCTCCCTGTGACATTTCCATATCCATCATTGTATTGGATCGATCCCTTAATGCCGCCCGCCGTAATACCGCCCGGCGTCCCTGAGCCCGCATAGACAATTTCACCATTCGTGGAATTATAGTATAGTGACGCATAGCCTGTTACAATGGCAGGGTTACGGATGGGTTTTACAAATAAACCCGTTGTGCCCGCATTCAGGGGTAACCCGGTAGCATTCAAAACAATTGAATTCTGGGATTGGCCGGTTTGCCCTGCTTGGTAGCCGATGGCGATGGCATTGGCACCTTGGCCGGTTTGCCCCGCTTGGTAGCCAAGAGCGATGGCATTGACACCTTGGCTGGTTTGCCCGGCTTGGTAGCCGATGGCGATTGTGCCGGTTGATCCCAAATTATAGGCTGTCGTTTGAACGGTATTATCCGGGAAAGTTAACGTGCCATTCGTATTAAAGGTCCAATTTTTAACACCATAATTTACTATAGTATACCACCCGCTACCCGTCCACGTAAATGAACTGGATCCGCTATCAACCAACGTCGTTGCGTTTAATGTTAATGAAACGGGGTTGGTTGCGTTTGTTAATGGGCTTGTTGGCACCGCAAAAGTAGTGCCGGAATAAAGGGCACTTTTGGTTATGCGTAAGTTGCTCAAATTCACCGCTCCGGCGCCACCTACAGTCATATTGATCGGATTACTTGGATTGGAATAAGATCCAAGCCCAGATCCCAAACTTACACCATTTTGATACATTGTCACCATGGTGCGTAAAGTGGCTGGATTTGAAACGCCAACAAGGGCTAAATGTACCCATTGGTTTAACGGGAACAAAGTCGTTGACGTAATAGTAAAAGGAAAATTAAAAATTTGAGAATAGTAGTTTAAATAACCCGATCCATTAATAGTAAGCTCATGATAAACATAATTAGGATAGCCATAATCTCTAAGCAAAAATATAGTAATGCCAGAACTGTAGCTACTCGCATAAACCCATACTTCAATAGTCCAATTAGTATTATACCAATACCCCGTCTGGACAAAACTATTACTATTTATAGTGGCGTTTGTATTCAAATTATAACTATAATTAATCGGACCGAAATCATTATTCGCGGAAAGACTGATATTATTACTAAAAGCTAAGGTAGCGGTTGCATCATTATATATGAAATTATTACTGCTCCCGGTGATACCCCCTTTGCCATCATTGTATTGGATCGATCCCTTAATGCCACCCGGTGTCATTTTGTCCGCATAGACAATTTCGCCGTTTGTGGAATTATAGTATAGTGACGAATAGCCAATAACTATGTCGGGGTTACGGATAGGTTTTACAAATAAACCCGTGGTGCCCGCATTCAGGGGTAACCCGGTAGCATTGAGGACAATCGAATTGTTGTATTGACCTGATTGCCCCGCTTGGTAGCCGATGGCGATCGCATTGGAGCCTTGCCCGGTTTGCCCCGCTTTATAGCCGATGGCGATCGCATTGGAGCCTTGCCCGGTTTGGCCCGCTTGGTAGCCGATGGCAATGGCATTGGAGCCTTGCCCGGTTTGCCCCGCTTGGTAGCCGATGGCGATGGGACCCGTTAACCCCACGGTATAGGCCGTGGTTTGAATGGTATTATCGGGAAAGACGAACCCACCGGTGTTATTGAATTGCCAATTGTAAATAGTATAATTCAGTGGCGTTTTAACAATCGTAAGACCACCACTATTGGTATAAGTTATAGTTCCATCCGCAGCATCTGTCGCATTTGAAGGCGCATTTAATGTTAAGACAATCGTGTTCGGCAGTAGAGTTAATGGACTTGTTGGTGGGTCAAACGCTGTCAAGTAAAGCGCGGTTCCATTTATCAAGCGCACATTGCTGAGATTTACTGCGCCACTACCACCCAATGTGAGGTGCGTAGGACTCTCATTGATTTGAGAATAACTTATCGATACTGACTGCATTACTTGCCCATTTTGAAACAATATTACGGTAGCATTTCGTGGATTCGATCCTTCTTTTGTTATATTCCAAACTGCCGCTACATGTACCCATTCGTTTAATGGAAATTGCGTAGTCGTTGATGCCAATGTTTGCGGATTATCTATAAAACCATCCATAAAATACGTTAAATAGCCAGTCGAACTAATAGTTACTGCATGATAAACAGAATTAAGAACAAAATGTCTTAATATTAAAATATTAATTCCGTTAGCATAGCTTTTAGCATAAACCCACATTTCAATCGTGCTGCTCTTAATGACACTGGATTCTAAAAATAAATTACTATTAGAGGTTATTGTAGCATTTGCATCCAAATTATAACTATAATTGTAAGGTAGAAATTGAGGTCTCGGCATCTGGTTATTGGTGGCTAGTGTTAGACCCTGATTAAATGCTAAGGTAGCCGTTCTATCATCATATATAAAATTATTACTGCTGCCGGTAATGCCGCCTTTACCGTCATTGTATTGGATCGATCCCGTAATGCCACCTGCCGTCACTGTGCCAGCGGGACCGGTTGGACCCGTATTACCCGTATAACCGGTGTAACCTGTGTAACCCGTGTAACCCGTGTAACCCGTGTAGCCTGTAAAACCCGTAAAACCGGTGTAGCCGGTGTAGCCGGTGGGACCCGTGGTGCCGACATACCCCGCATAGACAATTTCGCCGTTCGTGGAATTATAGTATAATGACGAATAGCCAATAACTATGTCTGGGTTACGGATAGGTTTTACAAATAAACCGGTGGTTCCCGCATTCAGGGGTAACCCGGTAGCATTGAGGACAATCGAATTGGGGTATTGGCCGGTTTGACCCGCTTTATAGCCGATGGCGATGGCATTGGAACCTTGGCCCGTTTGCCCTGCTTGGTAGCCAAGAGCGATAGAATTGACACCTTGGCCGGTTTGGCCTGCTTGGTAGCCGATGGCGATGGCATTGACACCTTGGCCGGTTTGGCCCGCTTGGTAGCCGATGGCGATTGTGCCGGTTGATCCCAAATTATAGGCTGTCGTTTGAATGGTATTATCGGGAAAGACGAACTCACCGGTGTTATTGAATTGCCAATTGTAAATAGTATAATTCGGATTTCGAACAATCGTAACACCACTACTATTGGTATAAGTTATAGTTCTAACTGCCGCATCTATCTCATTTGAAGGCGCGTTTAACGTTAATACCATCGTGTTCGGCAGTAAAGGTAAGGGACTTGTTGGTGGGTCAAACGCTGTCAAGTAAAGCGCGGTTCCTTTTAACAAGCGCAGATTGCTTAGATTTAATGCGCCACTACCACCCAATGTCAGCGTCGCGCGCCTTCTAAAACCAGAACTACTTGAATACCCTATAGTTTTTGACTGCATTACTTGCCCATTTTGAAACAATATTCCTGTGGGAATATACGGTGTGGTTGGGTTTGTTACATTCCAAACTGCCGCTACATGTACCCATTGATTTAATGGAAATTGTGTAGTCGTAGATGCCAATGTTTGCGGATTACCTAGAGGACCACCCACAAAATACGTTAAATAACCACTAGCACTAATAGTTATGGTTTGATAAATACTCTTATCATCCAATGTTATTGAATCAACGGAATCATTACGTCTTAAATTTAAAATACTAATTCCGTTAGCATAGCCTGTAGCATAAACCCACATTTCAGTCGTCATATTATCCCACCCGTAGTCAATCGTGGCGTCAGTATTAGAGGTTATTGTAGCATTTGTACTCAAATTATAACTATAATTGTAAGCCGGGAATTGAGGTCTTGAAATCCGGTTATTAGTGGCTAGTGTTAGTCCTTGGTCAAATGCTAAGGTAGCCGTTGTATCATTATATATAAAATTATTACTGCTCCCGGTGATACCACCTTTGCCATCATTGTATTGGATGGATCCATTAATGCCGCCCGGCGGCGTCCCTGCGTCAGCATAGACTATTTCACCATTCGTTGAATTGTAGTGTAGCGACGCATAGCCCGTCACCGTTTTAGGCTTACGGATGGGTTTTAAAAATAAACCCGTGGTGTCCGCAGTAAGAGGTAAACCGGTGGCATTCAGCACAATTGAATTCTGACATTGACCCGTTTGGGCCGCTTGGTAACCGATGGCGATGGCGTTAGAACCTTGTACCGTTTGGCCGGCTTGGTAACCGATGGCGATGGCGTTAGAACCTTGACCCGTTTGGCCGGCTTGGTAGCCAACGGCGATGGTATTTAATGATACCGGGCCATCCAGGAGACGCACAATATTAGCACAGTCAACACTATCAAACTGCGTGAAAACTCCACCTGCGACAATATTATTTCGAGCATCAATTGCCACCGTATTCACACTGGCGCCCGTAATGTTCGTGCTGGCAAAATAAGAATCCAATACGCCTGTGCGACTTAATCGTACCAACTTAGTATTACACGCAGTGCCGTTATATGTCGTGAACGTCCCACCAACAATGATATTGTCCATGGAATCCAAGGCAATCGTATTGATCACCGCACCACTATTGAAATTGAAACTTAGATCTATTGCGCCGGTGGGTTTTAATCGCACCAGACCATACGCAGTGGCTCCTTTGTATTGAGTGAACCTACCACCACAGTAAATATTGCCTATGGAATCAAGTTTAATGGCATTGACTCCCGCATTGAATCCAGCCGATGATGTAAATGATGTATCAATTGTACCATCATTAAAAATCCGTCCAATATTAGCAGCAATAGTTCCAAGTACCGAATTAAAAGAACCACCGAAAATAATGTTGTTGTTACTATCAAGTGCAACTGCACGAACACCAACACCATCATATATCGCCTGATTTGAAGAATTATTGGGTATACGAATGTAATATCGAAAAATAACATCTCCAATTGAATTGAATTTAATTAAAACACCGACTTGAATCAAATATTCTTGGAATAATCCAATATAAACGTTACTCGAGTCATCAATAACTATACTAGATACAAGACCACTACCAAGAGAACCAACAAAAACGATATTTACATTAAAACTGCCATCCATTGTTCCATCTGCATTTAACCGCAATAAATAATTATCATTGAATACTCCAGAATCATTGAAATCAGTATTATTGTAGGTGCCAATATTAACCCCACCAATAACCAATTTACCTGTTGTTGGATCAATTGCCAGTGAGTATATTCTTCTCACAGCTCCGACAGGGTTTGGTAAAAATCCATTCGCGGAAACATCACCACCCATACCCGCTAAAAACACCGGATCGACCAAACCGTCCGGCGTTAACCGTGCGATACCATTACACCAGGTCGTATTATATTTGCTAAAGTCGCCGACCACTACAATATTGCCAGAGGCATCGATCGCACTCGCAGTGACAGGTCCATTGAACCCATTGCCAGTGATGCTCGTTCGAAAGATATAATCAATATGATTAATTTCCCCCACACTCCCTCCGCCCCCTCCACTCATATAGCCAAGTGCAACCCCTCCATTCGGTTGACGCAAACTCAAGGTTCCATTGACTGCCAATATATTATTTGAGCTATCAAATACAAAGTTACTACTGCCGGTGATACCTTCTTTTCCATCATTGTATTGGATCGATCCAGTAATGCCACCTGCCGTTACTTTGCTGCCTGGGCCAGTCGGGCCCGTGTAACCTGTGTAACCCGTGTAGCCGGTGTAACCCGTGTAACCCGTGTAGCCAGTGTAACCCGTGTAGCCAGTGTAACCTGTGTAACCTGTGTAACCCGTGTAGCCGGTGTAACCCGTGTAACCCGTGTAGCCAGTGTAACCCGTATAACCTGTCTTTCCCGTATAACCAGTGTAACCCGTGTAACCGGTATAACCGGTGTAACCCGTATAACCGGTGGACCCCATAATAGATCTTGAACTACTTACTGTTCCATTGGGATTATAAGATGTCGATACGATGTTATTCGATGCGTCAACGGACAAACTGGCCGACACGGCATTATTCCCCCCCACGAATTTGATCGAATTGTTACTGACATACAAATGTCGCCAATACAAACCAGTGGACCCTAAATCGTATAGGCCTGCTTGGGTCGGCACGAAATTACCCTGAAGACTTAATGTATTATTCGAGGGATCCAAGGGATTATAAATAAAACCGGTTCCCCCGGTCATCCCACCTAACCCATCATTGTATTGAACCGACCCCGAAATCCCACCGGGTGTTGCTCCACCTCCACTCCCACCTGAGCCCGATTGACCGGTCGGGCCGGTAATACCGTTGAAGAGAGTGCCGTTCACAGTAGTTATGGCGCCTACATTAATAATATTGTAACCATCCATATTTAAATCTCTCCTAGCGGTGGGTATGAAACATTTTTCCGGTTCATTATAAATCGACCGGCTTTTCTTTTTGCTTATAAATTCACCAGAATTACAAGCCATTATATTTTAGATGAATATATTTTTAAAAATATTAAAGCTAAATTCATGTTTAATATTTTTATCGGATTTTGATCAAAACCATGATTGTCTTCTGTGTGTCACATGAAGGTCGATTGAAGTAAACAAAATGAGGTTCGAATGTTAACCCCTATAGTTAAAATCCAATTATTGTAAATGAAAGTGGTCTCGGATGAGCGGTAATGGTTGGCTTTGATAAAGCTGTCAGTTGGCAAGCACCGCTATCGCCGGCTGGACGGAAGATATTACCAAATTAATTTTTATATGCGCAAAGGTTTGTGTCGCCGTGCCACTGGCCGCCCACAAACTCACATATTGGGGACCAATGGCTAAATTCGTTGCTGTCGCAAACCCACTTAAATTTGCCCCCATGGAGCTTGTTGCGGATGCGATATATGGATTCGTTGGCGCCCCCGTTAATGTAATACCGGTCGTATTATTGTATAAATTAATACAATTGCCTGCCACATCATTGGGTCGGGTGGATATACCTAACGTGGAATTGACCAAATAATTGGAGCCACCGTCGCCAAGTACCACATTATAGTAAATTATGAATTGATTATTCGTATTGGTGACGTTAAATGCCTTTTCATAGAGTTTGGTTGTGGAGGTCGTGATTGCAGTGATACCAGTGGTGGGTGCGGCATAAGGTCCGGTGTTACCGCCACACCATTGTGATCCTTGTCCTATCACAATTTCACCGCCATTTGGATCGTAAAACAATGTGGGATAGTCAGCGACACTTGCCGGTTGCCGAATAGGTTTCACATAAAACGCATTTGAAATATCCGCATTTAAGCCATCCTTTGTGGCATTGAGCACAATCGAATTGGCGTATGTGCTGCCCGCATTATTACCAATGGCGATCGAATATTTTCCCTGGGTATTAGAGCCCGCATTAGTGCCAATGGCGATCGAAAAAGAGCCCTGGGTATTAAAACCCGCATTCGCGCCAATAGCAACCGAATTAGACCCCTGTCCTGTTTGACCGGCTTTGGCACCGATGGCGACCGAAAAAGAACCCTGTCCGGTTTGACCGGCTTGGGTGCCGAGTGCGACCGAATTATAGCCCTGGGTATTAAAGCCCGCACTGTTACCGATCGCTATCGAAAAAGAGCTTTTATTCGAATAACCCGCACTGGAACCGATTGATATCGATTCCTCTCTATTATAATTGTTATCATTAAAACAACCCGCACTGTTACCTATCGCTATCGAAAAAGCGCTTTTATTCGAATAACCCGCGCGGTTACCTATCGCTATCGAAATCGGAAATTGCACAGAATAACCCGCACTATTACCTATCGCTATCGAATAAGTATACATACTATCATAACCCGCACTATTACCTATTGCGACTGAATAATTGCCTTGATACGAATTACCCGCATTAGTACCGATTGCTATTGCATGATTGAGTTGATACAAATAACCCGCATTAGTACCGATTGCTACAGAATAACCAAAACTGTTTCCCTGACTGTACGGATAAATACCTTGTAAAGAATAACCCGCGCGGTTACCTATTGCGACTGAATTATTGTATTGGGTCGAATAACCCGCGCTGTTACCTATCGCGATCGAATCATCCAATTGACCAACAAAACCCGCACTATTACCGATCGATATACTTGGATCGGCAAAATTGAAAAATGGGCTTCCCGTACCAGTCGGTCCCGTAGGTCCTGTAAAACCGGTTAGTCCGACTGCACCGGTGTAGCCCGTTGCGCCTCTTGCGCCCGTGTAGCCGGTATAACCCATTCGGCCACTTGCGCCCGTGTAACCCGTTGCACCCGTTCTACCGCTTGCGCCCGTGTAGCCCGTAGAACCCATTCGGCCACTTGCGCCTGTGTAACCCGTAGACCCCGTTCTACCCCTTGCGCCCGTGTAGCCTGTGGCCCCACCAATAGATCTCGAACTGATTGCGGATCCATTTAGATTATACGATGTAGCTACGATATTATTCGATACGTCGACGGACAAAGTGGCCGCAACCGCATTATTCTCCCCTACGAATTTGATCGAATTGTTACTGACATACAAATGCCGCCAATACATTTCAGTCGACCCTAAATCGTATGGGCCTGCTTGGATCGGTACAAAATTACCCCGAAGACGTAATATATTATTCGAGGGATCCATTGGATTATAAATAAAACCGGTTCCCCCTGTCATTCCACCCAAGCCATTATTGTATTGAACCGACCCCGCAATCCCACCGGCTAATGTGGCATTCCCAATTATGCTGAAATCACCTTTTGGTCCGACCTGACCCGTTGGTCCCGTCGGACCAACCCATTGGTCACTACATACCAAGTTAGCTGAGTTGTCGTAAGAGTCCGTATATTCAATTTCCAAATTAAATGGGTAGTTAGACCAATCCGGACGAATTGGTTCAATTTGCGTATGAGCTTGGGCACTCTTGTAAAGATATGATAAGTCATTGGTTTTTGAGGTATTACATTCATTTAACTCTTCTGTGTTTTGTAGTTTTTCATTCGCCAATTCACATGAATAAAATTTCGGATCAACCTTATCAAAACACCGATCGGCCATTATATTTTACAGGAATATATTGTTAAATTGTATTAAATTTATATTTAACACCTTTATTGAATTTTGAGCAAGACTATAATTGTCTTCTTTAGTCGAGATAGTCAACTAAGCATAACTATGGTGGTTATGGCACAGGCACCGCTATCGCCGGCTGGACGGCGAGTGAAGACATTACCAAATTAATTTTTGTATTCGCAAAGGTTTGTGTCGCCGTGCTACTGGACGCCCACAAACTCACATATTGAGTGCCAACCGCTAAGTTCGTTGCTGTCGCAAACCCACTTAAATTTGCCCCCGTGGAGCTTGTTGCGGATGCGATATATGGATCCGTTGGCGCTCCCGTTAATGTAATACCGGTCGTATTATTGTATAAATTAATACAATTGCCCGAGACAACATTGGGTGTAGAGGATATACCTAATGTGGAATTGACCAAATAATTGGAGCCACCGTCGCCAAGTACCACATTATAGTGAATTATGAATTGATTATTCGTATTGGTGACGGCAAAAGCCTTTTCATAGAGTTTGGTCGCGGAGGTCGCAATTTCGGTTGTGCCAGTGGTGGGTGCGGCATAAGGTCCGGTGTTACCGCCACGCCATTGTGTCCCTTGCCCCATTACGATTTCACCACCACTTGGATCGTAAAACAACGCGGAATAGCCGGCGACACTTGCCGGTTGCCGAATAGGTTTCACATAAAACGCATTTGAAATATCCGCATTTAAGCCATCCTTTGTGGCATTCAGCACAATCGAATTGGCGTATGTGCTGCCCGCATTATTACCAATGGCGATCGAATATTTTCCCTGGGTATTAGAACCCGCATTATTACCAATGGCGATTGAATATTTTCCCTGGGTATTAAAGCCCGCATTAGCGCCAATGGCGATCGAATATTTTCCCTGGGTATTAAAACCCGCATTAGCGCCAATCGTTACCGAATTACAGCCCTGTCCGGTTTGACCGGATTGGGTGCCAACTGCGATCGAATTACAGCCTTGATTATAATAACCTGCACCAGAACCGATCGCGACTGTATTGATATCTTGATTCGAATAACCCGCACTGGAACCGATTGCGATCGAATTCGCATTTGTTACACCTTTTCCTTGATTAAAACAACCCGCACTGGAACCGATTGCGATCGAAGAATCTGTCTGTGCACTGAAGCCCGAATTTTTACCAATTGCGACTGAATTACTGCCTTGAATAGAATAACCCGATTGAAACCCGACGGCGACCGAATTACTGCCTTGATTAGAATAGCCCGCACCATCACCTATCGCGATCGAATCAGCATCTTGATTCGAATAGCCCGCACTAATACCAATGGCGACCGAATTATAGTGTTGATCATATTTGCCGGCACTATTACCGATCGCGACCGAATTACCAAGATTTGTAGTGTTCGGATCATAGCCTTGATTTGTATAACCGGCACTATTACCTATTGCGACCGAATTAGTATATTGATTCGAATAACCCGCACTGGTACCTATCGCGATCGAATTCGTATATTGATTCGAATAGCCCGCACTATTACCGATCGATATACTTGGATCGGCGGAATTAAAAAATTCTTGTCCCGAAGCAGCCGGTCCCGCAGGTCCTGTACAACCGGTGGCTCCGAATTTACCTGTAGAACCGGTTGCGCCACTTATGCCAGTGTAGCCGGTATAACCGGTTGCGCCACTTGCGCCGGTATAACCCGTAGTCCCCGTTCTACCGCTTTCACCTGTGTAACCCGTATAACCGGTTGCGCCACTTGCACCCGTATAACCGGTAGTCCCCGTTCTACCGCTTTCACCGGTGTAGCCGGTGGCCCCACCAATAGATCTCGAACTACTCACCGTTCCATTCGGATTATAGGAGGTGGCTATGATATTATTTGATGTGTCGACGGACAAACTGGCCGCCACGGCATTATTCCCCCCCACGAATTTGATCGAATTGTTACTGACATACAAATGCCGCCAATACAAACCAGTGGACCCTAAATCGTATAGGCCTGCTTGGGACGGCACGAAATTACCCTGAAGCCGTAATGTATTATTCGATGGATCCATTGGATTATAAATAAAACCGGTTCCCCCTGTCATCCCACCCAAGCCATTATTGTATTGGACCGACCCCGCAATCCCACCGGGTGTTGCTTCACCTGTCCCGGGATCACCTTTTTGACCTACCGGACCGGTTGGTCCCGTCGAACCATCACCTTTACCAGAATACGCATCTTGAAATGCCAAATTAAAGGGATAGCAAGAGTCGTCCGGGCGAATCGTGTCAATTTGTGTATGAACTTGGATCGGGTTACATAATAATGCTCCCTGCTTCACATCATCCCGTAAAGCATAACTTTCGGCCACTTCAATAATCCCATACGATATATCACATGTGCTATTGATTATAGTGTTGAAATTATAGGTCGAGCCATTGTTTTTTACAGGATTACCGGTATTTAATTGTTGGACATTTTTCCGTATTTCATTATAAATCGTTTTTTGTCGTTTTTCAATCGCCAAATCACTGGAAGACAATTTCGGTTTGACTCTGTCAAAACACCGATCAGCCATTTTATAATACTAAAACATATAAATATATTTGGACTTAACCTATTAAAATATAGATTTATATATAATGGGTGCGGGTGTTTTACCAGTGGCTATTTACCAAAACCAATTGTTCTTCTTATTTGGCGAAGAATTCGACGAACATAAATGGATTGATTTCGGGGGTGGAGCTAAAACCGGTGAAAGCACCCTACAAAATGCCGTGCGTGAAGGTTGTGAAGAATTGAATGGTTTTTTCGGTAGTGCCAATGAATTCAAAAACCTTATTCAGACCCAGTTACGCTTGAAATTATATTTAGAAAGCTCCGCTACCAAAACCTATACAACCTTTCTTGTTCAAGTCGCTTATGATCCCAATTTACCCTTCTATTTCAATAACCACCATAAATTCATTAAAACTCATCTCCCTCATTTAGTCGGCAAAAATGGCTTATTTGAAAAACGGCAAATCCAATGGATGACTTATGCGGATATCAAAAAAAAGCGGTCCCAATTTCGGCACTATTACAAACCCATGCTGGACCAACTCATTGAGCATGAGGCCGTGTTGCGTAAAGCGATGCTGTAGAGAGATACCCTGTTAAAGTATATGTCCATTTATACTTTAACGACCTTTGAGCAGAACCTCACCGTCAGTAAGGCCGATAAACTCGAATATGGTGAGATTTATACACCTTTTAAGCTGATCGACCAAATGCTCGATTTATTTGACCCCGCTGTCTTTCGAGACCCCCATAAAACCTGGTTAGATGTCGGGGCCGGCCAGGGCTATATTTCGATCGCCCTTTTTCTGCGTTTGAATGCCGGCTTATCGGACGATCTACCCGATGAACATAGCCGTAAAGACCATATCGTGAAAAATATGTTGTATCTAGTCGAGCTGAAACCCAGTAATGTGACCGCATTACAAACCCTCTTCGGGCCCGCCGCCAATATTTATGCAGGTGATTTTTGTGCTTATGAGACCGACCGTGTGTATGATTACATTCTCGGTAATCCCCCCTATAATGCCCATGGTATAAAGAAAGTGCCAACCAATACCGCCCGTGTGAAAAAAAACGATGGTATCACCCTCTGGCCCACTTTTATCCAGAAATCACTTCACTGTTTACGGCCCATGACCGGCCAACTCTGCCTCATTGTGCCAGCGCTCTGGTTAAAACCCGATAAAAGTGGTAGCCACCGCCTCTTAACCCAGTATAAAATTGAGAAAATCCATTGTCTCTCCGGGAATGAAACCAATACCCTCTTCAAAGGGGAAGCCCAAACACCGACCTGTTTTTTCCTCTTGACGAAGACCACGGCCACACCGACACTCCAATTGTATGATAGTAAGCGCCAGGCCTATGTCACCTTTCCCTACCAGACAGGGCACCCCATCCCCCTCTTTGCCGCACATATTATAAAAAAATTACACCCATGGCTCGCGCAAGCCGGTGCTTTAAATGTCATAAAAACCAATATGCCCGGTAAGAAAAGCCGGTTCACCGAAGACTCCTATACAAATACGGCCTATCCTTATACAAACATACTCACATGCGTTTTAGAAGGGTTACAGCCCGTGCTTTTGTTAAATTACAGTGATACACCACAAGCCTTTCATGGTGTAAAAAAACTCGTCCTGGCACATAAAATGTATGGGTTCCCCTATTGGGATAAAGAGGGGCACTATGGTATTGCGAACCGTGATAATTATGTCATTGTGGGAAAAACCGCCGCCGAATTCGAACAGCTCCATGCTTTTCTCTCCACTAAATTCGCACTCTACCTCTTTGAGGCGACACGCTATCGGATGAAATATTTGGAGAGATATGCTTTTGAGTTTATCCCGGATATAACACGGCTGCCGGGCTTTCCCTCAGCCAAAATGCTATCGGATGAAACAGTGGCCGACTTTTTCGGACTGGATGTGGTCGATAAAACGCATATTCAAAGCTGCCATAAAAAAAATTACTTACGGTTTCTCTAAAAAATAAAAAATATATTGGTTTACTATATATGGGCGTGGAAGCTTTGACGAATAAGTTAGCGGCCATACGGTCTTCTGTGCCGACATTCTTTAAAAAACCATTAACACCCCTGACGCCAACAAGTGGTGCTACCGGTAAATTTATTTTTATGGATTTTTGTCAATCCACCAAAGTGTATTTGATCATCGCCTTTCTCTCATTGCTCTATATGGTCTCGATTGAACAGAGTCTCTTCTGGCTCATTCTAAAAGCAGTGATTTTTATTTGCTGGGCCTTTCTTTTGAATAAACTCTGTATGTCCGGTAATAAAGCTATTGCTTGGGTATTTGCCATCATTCCCCAGTGTATTTTTTTAATTCTTACGATAAAACCGTCGGCTTCTAGACGGCCGGAGCCCCATGCCATTCAAACCGTGAATGAATAGATTTTAAAATTGATTTATTTTCACTCAGTAGTTACTGGATTTAAAACAATTATGCTTATCTTGGCGACGACCCGCTTTAATACAAAAACCTGGGAGGAGCGGCAGCGCTGGTTAGAGAATAATCAATGGTCCGGTGCGATTTATGGCACACCGATTCGTGTGAAAACAAAGATGAATGGCCTCATGTTCGTCTTGGAAATGCATAACGATGAGAATAAAGTCAAGGCGATTGGCTTGGTGAAAGCACAAGCATGGCCAACCGATAAACTTTACCAAATTTATGCCGATCGTAATTATAACCGCTATATCTATAAGAGTCAATACAGGTTGGTGATAGATCAAATCGAGATGCTGCCGATGGAGAAAAAAATAATAGCTATCTTTGAACAGCTATTATTTAAAGGGGCGTGCCATTTGAAACGTGCGCAAGGTATTACTGCGATGCCAGAGTGGATTATGAAAAACAAACAGGTGGATTTTTTGAAATATTTAAAGGCACTTTTTGAGAGGTATTATAAGCGAAGCGATCTGGAGGATAAGCGAAGCGATCTGGAGGATAAGCGAAGCGATCTGGAGGATAAGCGAAGCGATCTGGAGGATAAGCGAAGCGATCTGGAGGATAAGCGAAGCGATCTGGA
>Ga0247722_10001082_pt1 | contig 15444 bp, 14 predicted proteins | sample MSEWelMarce3H_FC_FD_189094 | JGI IMG/M metagenome (GOLD analysis project Ga0247722, IMG submission 189094) | Subsurface sediment microbial communities from gas well in West Virginia, United States - MSEEL Well Study Marcellus 3H_FC | ecosystem: Environmental > Terrestrial > Deep subsurface >... | reverse complement strand
TTCGGCATTTTTATAATTTTCAGGATTCCATAATCGATCCACATAAATGTCTCTCTATCAGGCCATCGTTTGGCGGCTTTCTTCACGAATTCGATCTTCGTATTCATGAGGGAAAAGAATTCTTTGGTATCTTTTTCAGGGGTACGATGGATCGGCAGATCACGATTATATGCCATTCCTTTTTGATACAATTCAAATTCAGTGAGAGGAATACCGATCACCGTCACGGTCGGTGGAAAGATCCTAAATTTATGAACCATACTTGGATCGGTAAATAAGGTGATCGGTATTCCACTGATCCCGAGATCGTAAAACAAATAGAGATATTCTACAAATTTCACAGGTCTATTATAAATATCATAGTAACATGTTACCAGCATGATATAAACTATGGATGATACAAATTATATCTTTAGACCCGTACATATAAAGGCTATTATCGGAAGAGTAAGAAGAATGGTGGCGAGTCTCTTAAAAGTGATTGCCTCTGGAATTCAGGATGAGCGGCTGGCGTTCAAATCCACCCTCTATCCGTTTCGTAAACTCTGGAACAAAGCAGGACGATTTACGACTCGATGGGAGCGTCTTGATTTTGAGAATACACCGAGCTTTGGTAATACGGGATTCTTTCGGATTCTAAGAAAGGGTCATCTGGTCACTCGTTTATACCTTGTCGCGAATATGCCTGATATTTATACCATTCAAGCGCAGGCAACCAATCAAGCGGTTCAACAAGGTGCAGCGCAGGCGTATCCTCGAATTGGATGGACTAATTCACTAGGACATGCGCTCATTCAACAGCTGACACTTGACATTGCGGCAAGTCGCGTGGAGACCATCGATAGTCGTCTCTTGGAAATACTGGATGAGTTTCACACACCACTGGAAAAGGTTCCTGTCATGAATGAAATGATAAAACGAAAAGATAATGGATTTACGGAGACGAGTTTTGGATGGCCACAAGGAAATGCATTATCGGCATCTCTTGCCGCTATTCAAACGGCTACAACGAATCGTACGCCGCTCCCACTTCCCTATCAAGAAAAGGTGGCTGTCCCTCTTCCATTTTGGTTTACACGAGGTGATACGGGATGCGCCCTGCCGATTGATGCCATATCGATGGATGATGTTCGTGTTGGTATTACTTTTCGAGCCCTAAATGGATTATATTACACACCAACACAGGTACCCAACACAACAAATGCGGATGGTGCGTCCCTTGTCCCTCTTCTCAACACTAAATTTTATACACAGGATCCGATCACAACCCCCAATCAAACCCCGCTCTCCAATACATATGGAACCATTCAGATGCCGTCCAATCTTCCACTGGGAGATTGTTATATTATGGCGGAATATGTCTATTTGGATCAAAATGAGGCAAATCGATTTCGCTTGGCGGATCTTCAGGTGCCTGTTGTACAACACTATGCAATGAATCCGCATGATACACAGGGGCTATTGAATGCACGAATCCGTCTCGATATTCCGAATCCAACTCGAGATCTATATTTCATGTGTAATCCGTATTTGGCACCATCATACAATGCGCACTTTTTAGCAACGAGGGATTTGACGGGAACTCAGAATACACTGCCGACCAATGCACAGAAGCCGTGGTGGCCGGATGCAGTGGGATTGTATGCGAATCGACCATCACAATACAAGCGGCCGGCCTTTCAGTTATCTGATTCGGAACCTCTGTCGGGCTACGAGTTGAGTTATCAGGGATCGCTGGTGAGGTATCGCACGGAAGCACCTGCACTATTTCGATCCATTATTCCATCATATGAGCAACGCAAATCGCCATGGGTCAATCGGTATTATTATAATTTGCCGCTGGCGATTCAGAATGGATTCACGCCGTTTTCAAGACCGTGTGGAGAGGCGAATCTGGACAAAATCACGAACCGTGACTTGGTACTACAGTTCCGTACTCCGTATGGAAATACGTCTGGTTTGAATGTAGGACACTTTACAGTATTTACGTATGCAGAAACGTATAATATCATGCGTGTCTATGGCGGCAGGGCGGCATTGCTTTTTGCATATTAATGCTTTCTACGAGTATGTCTTCTATGCCGTGTTTGCTTCTTGCGTCTCGTTTGCTTGCGTCTCGTTTGCTTGCGTCTCGTCTGCTTGCGTCTCGTCTGCTTTCTACGCCCGCCAGGGGTCGGAGTGAGATTATTACTGACTTCAAGGGGTGCTCGATTTTTATCGAAGAAACGAGTTTCATCACCTCCCCATGTTATCATCTTTATTAGATCGTGTGATATGAATCGGCGATCTAATAAAAAATTGAAATAAATATCCGCAAATGTATGAAGACACACACCGCAAATATGCGCATTATCAGCTTTAATATTAACGGTATCAAGTCCATGACCAATAAACTCAAAAATGGAGAGAAGAAAGGAGGGCCCACAAATAACGTATTAATCTCGCTCATTGAAGAACAGCAACCTGATATCTTGTGTTTCCAAGAACTCAAGACGCAGAATCCAGGCGATCTTGGATTTCTACACCCCTATTATCCCCATATTACTACGAATCTTTCTAGGGATAAGAAGGGATATAGTGGCGTCGCCTTCTTATCTAAGGAGAAACCTGAATGGGTAGAGACAGATTTCACCAGGTATCCGGAGGAAGTGATTGGAGACTACGGTGATCATGAATTCATTCAAGAGGGTCGAATCGTGATCGCAAAGTTTCCAACGTCGATCGTGATCACTGTTTATACACCTAATGCTCAACCCAAATTGGCTAGACTTACCGAACGGATCGCTTGGGAGGAAACGCTACGGATGTACATGATCGAAATTCAGAGAGAGTTTAATCTTCCGGTGATCCTCTGCGGTGATCTGAATTGTGCACCGCAGGAGATTGATATTCATAACCCAAAATCAAATCGCAACTCTCCAGGATTTTCCGATCAAGAGAGATCCGAATTTCAGAACATGATCGATTCTGGATTTGTAGACTCCTTCCGATTTCGGAATCCAGATCAAATTGCATATTCCTATTTCTCCAACTTTGCAAACTCTAGAGCTCGGAATGTCGGATGGAGAATTGATCATATTCTGGTTTCAAGATCGGATCTGATCCGGAGAGCGGAGATCCTAAGCGAGTATTTCGGATCTGATCATGTACCGATATTGATCGAATTGGAACTATAAACCATAATACAAAAATGGATCATTTATGTATTATTTTCTAAATATGAAACTGACTATCGGAAAAACCTACCTAGTGAGAAAAAACCCTCGCTTGTGGTAATATTATTCACTCGGATCTCATCTCGGATAACCCGTTGAATGTCCTGTAATAAACTCTCTTGATCGCCAAGTGCGAGCGCGGATGCGTCGATTGAGTTCGAACCAACCTCTGGTGAGAAATCAGAAATAGGGGCAGGAGAAGATTTATTTATACCAGAGACATTGGACGACTTTAGTAACTGTTGCTGAATTTGCTGGACTTCCGCTTGAAGTGTTGCTAGTTTTGCGGGTGTTTCTTTCAGATCAGGAGATTCCTTTACTATTTGCTCCTGGAGTCGTTTCACTTCCGCTTCAAGTGTAGCCAGTTTCGCAGGTGCTTCTTTTACACCAGGGGTAGCAGTTTCCCTTACTAATTGCTCCTGGAGTCGTTTCACTTCCGCTTCAAGTACTGCTAGTTTTGTTGGTGTATCTTGTATGGATTGAGGTAGAGGTGTATTACTGAGTTTTTGTTGCATTTGTTTCAATTCAGTCATTTGACCAGGTAAAGCCTTGATAGTAGATGGAAGGGCATCCTCTGAAAAGGAAGGAGAGGTCACTTTACAACATGTATAATCATAACGATACTGATTTGCACCACTACGAACTAGACGAAACTGTCCTAACATTTCATTGGGCTCACATCGAAGATCATGACGGTCCAAATAAACGGCATTGCCGCCGCCCTCGTCGTTAAAGGGTGTATTAAGAGTTCGACATTTGAGACGATCGTGGGGTTGATACGAATTGGGATCATTTGGAACTTTACAGCCGAGTTCCATTTTTTCACCTGGACGCAAACAACCTGTCAAATGGATGTTATCTTGTGGATTTCCTGAATAGGGTTTCATTTCATCCGTGTATAAATAGCAGGTATTTTTCCATCCAGGAGACGGATGATTGTCCTTGCGATAGCCCCATGCAACATAATTTCCATTAAGCGCCCTTTGACGACAACTTTCAACCGTTTCATTTTCAAACATATCAGTCGGATTCATATGCGGACTATTTGGAGACCATCCAGGTACACTGTCAATGGAAGCGGGCGGATCCATTGTTATAGATGGAGATAGATCGCCAAATGCAACAGGATAAGGTGGGAAATAGGTAAAAGTGTTGTAATAATCTGTCATATTCGAATTTTCATTAGCTTCCATGGAAGTGGTTCTTCCTTTTTTATCCTTAATAGGATTGGCAACATAGATCGCAGTTTGGCTATTATCTCGAATACTAATAATGGTTCCATTCGCTCGTTGGCGACAACAATCCTTGCGATTCGTAATTACGATTTTATAGATCGGAACAACAGACCCTAAATCAATCAGAATCCACCCAGCATCATTACAACTTGTAACAAGCATGGTATCTTGATTTCCGTCTATGAAATTCTTTTCAGGATATTGATCAGGAGTACCATATGTGCTTGATTTCGTAATTTTCATAGTTGGCCGGATAATATTGTCTCCATTTTTATCGGAATAGACTGCGATGTCTGCCAGATTAATGCAGCCAACCTCTTTCTTTTCCAAACGAATATAACGTCCCTGTATGACCCGAGTATTAACCATATCAAATCCCTCCGTATTCCATGGAGAAGAGGGCGCAGTCGCCCAAAGAATAAGAAATAGAATAAGAAGTAGTCCAATGAATCCTAGACGAATGATCATTGTATTCTATTAAGATACACAGAATACAATGAATAATAAATGGTGCAAGCTTGTCATTACTCTTTACATTTTCTAAAGTTCAGTCCCGCTGCACGATTATGGTAAGTAGGTAAGGAAATAACCGCTTCGCGGCCGTACTCTGTAAAAGGGATGGTTCCATCCCATGCTACACCTGTATCAACCCACGAACTGATCTGTTGTTTTAGTGCGAGAAATCCAAGTGAATTACCACGAACACCTCCTTCTTTTAATTGTGACAAGAGACTGAGCCCTTCTTTAAGACGTTCCTCTTTGGGTTTCACCTGTTTCACCATCCTAGACGTATTCTAAAAACGCAGTTTAGGCCCTTACATTGAAATCGGCAAGAACTTCATACTGCGGTGAGGAATCGTGATGAACCCAGGATCCGTATCGTTTTCGGAGAAGAAGAAGCAGAAGGAGCCATCACGAATATGAAATCCAAGACAGTATTCGATCGCCGTCTTACGGAAGCAGAAGGGCGGAGAATACTGCTCGGGTCTCATTGTCTCACGATTGAACTGCACAACGGAATGGTAATAGACACGAGGAGTGCTATATTTCACGTAATGTGTGACACACCATAGCTTACCATCGAACTCACACAATGGAGAAGAACCACGGAATCGTGAGAAGATAGTAGGTGTGTTATACTTGGTATGAATGAGTAGTTGATTATTTTCGCCCACAGCACCAATCTCTAGTGGATTCCAGCCATAAATGAAATTCATCTTGTCTTTGGCGGCCATCACCTTTCCAAGCGACGTCTCAGGAATCGCAATCCAGTTCTTTTCACATTCGGTAGGCGTCGGTGGTTGAATGACACGAATGTTGGTCATACGATGATCCTCGATACGATACTCGCCAATCGCAATGACAATGTTACCATGTGGTGTTAGATTCTTAGCAGATGCAGAGAAGTAGAGCTGCCCCTTAAAGTTAAAGAGTCGTACATCCTCCAGACCATCCACATTACTGGGATACGTTTGAGGCAAATCTTCGTTCATCACAACAATTTCTTCTGTAGGAAAATACGTTGAATTGAGATAGACCATACCATTACGTGTTTTAACGTTACCGTCTGCGGATCTCATATGGTAGCATCCATGTTGATCAATAGAATAATTCACGTATCGAGTATTCATTATCAGACGATCCTCGGTATAAGGTACCACACAGCACGATGATACCTTGTATTCTTCAAAGGGCGGAAAGCTCAACTTCGTATAGGTACCGCGATAGGTTGGACTGAGAAGCGATTCAATGTAATAATGCATATTATCCCATACGTTATCCAAATAATGCGGAATACCACGGTTAATATAGGACATAATATCGTATAGCGAATCATGACGTGTTTTACCATTGACATAGCATGCAAGAATGGTATTTTCATAATCAAACATACCATTATACACGGCATCCTCGATAAAGAGTACATCATCTTTTGGATAGGGAATATCCTTACCCTTCAGGTAATAATGATATGCTTTATAGTGCTGTGAGACATCACGAAAATACCGTGTCATGTGATAGATGGGTTCTGCGCGACGAGGATGAAAAGTGAATGCGCGGTTCATCCAGAGTTCCATCTTACCAATGTCCTTCAAGAACTCGTGACATTTGGCGATCTGGTAATGAGCATACCACACTTCTTCGTACCATCCGCCGAGTTCAATGCGTCGCTTGAAATGAACGATGGCTTCTTTGAATCGGCCGAGATCTTTGAGACTTTGACCGAGATAAAAGTGCGCACGGGCATTCTTGGAATCTTGGGCAATGTCTTCCGTGAGCAGACGAACATCTCGCTCGAACTTGTCTGATTTACAACCACCGTCGTTCTTGTCATCAATGTAGAAGACTTCGTAGGGAATCTTGGCTGTTGGGTCACCAGACCAGTACTCATGCGTGCCGCCGATACACTTCCATGGATAGCCGCATTTCATGAAACGAGTATTAAAATACTTGATATGACCATTTGCCTGAATGACCGTATATCCGTTGGTGGTCATGTGAAATGTCTTGAAATTGGAGGAGGCTACAATATTCATATCAGCATCGACCGCCATCGTATATGTTTTTTCAGGGTCCCAAAGCAATTCACTGCATAGTTGCTGGGCTTTCTGGAAGGAAACCGTACGATTGTGGCCAAAATTCTTGAATGGCTCGACGCTGATTTTGAAGGGCTTGCCGCACTTAGACAAAAACTCATGGCATCGCTGGATGGTCTGATCGGTAGAACCAGTATCGAGAATAGAAACCGCATCTACGTGTGGGAGAGCATGAGAAAGACATCGCTGAATGATTCGCTCTTCGTTTTTAATCATGAGGAGAAGAATGATGTTGTTGTGTTGATGTGCAGGTGAAACAGGGGTATTATAGGATGGAACAATGACCTCATTGACTGCTGTCTCTCTTACTACCACTTCGTTTAGAACCGTTGCGTCTGGAGTCACTTCGCTTACCACTTCAATTTGAGCCATATTTTACTTATATTGTCAAGACAAACGTTTAAGTTATGGGTGTTCCTCGTTTTCATTTTTATCTAAACGATCATAACGGGTGGCTGTACGAATGGTAATAATACGCCGTTAGGATGATCTAAAAGCTGTACTACTTTCGTATAGTCTTTTACTCGTTGTTCAATAGTCATCCCAATAACTTGATTACGAACATCATAGTAATGATAAAATATGACATATAGCTTGTTATTATGCTGTTTTAGCGTGATAGGATGTATTCCATATGGATATTGATAACCGTCATTAAAATAAAAGACGATCATCCGAATATGCGATATTCCATGCTGAGCGATAATAGATTCTGCTGTTGAAAGTTCAGAAATGGGTTGGCGTTTTTTTGATTTTTTATTGAAATACACCATTCTGAATTCGATAATGGATCGCGATTCCATCATTACTTGGTACTAATAATCTTATTTTTTACAACAATCGCGAGGCGCGGCGCTACAAGTACCACAAGAAGGGAATGGCGGCTGATGTCTAGGGACAGGGTAAGCCTGTCCATAAGGCGTCGTGAAATTGAAAATGGGAGCAGATGACGGAGGCGGGATCTGTTTGATCGCGGCTAATAATATAAAATCAGGGTTCTGATAGATATTAACCTTATCCGAATAACATGAAAATAAGGGCTGAATTGTACGACTCATTGTTCTACCCGGATACGATATATTATTCAATGTAGATAGAGGATGTATGTCCCGATCGTATGTGTGATTCTATTGGCGATCGTAGTATGGATTCATTATCGAACAGAACCATTTTCGGCGAAGCCACTGACTCCTCTTCCACCAGCGATTGATCCAGCTCTTGTTACCCATTATCATCAATTCGCGACGACAGTATACAACCCATTTCTAGAGACATGGCAAAAAGCGATTGTTTCTTTGATGAGCGCGGACCAACCTCAACAGGCCCTCACAAGTCCGAGTCAAACCTCTTCTACAAAGCAGTCGGCAAAGCCGACGACTCCCCCTCAAAAAGAAATGAACGCCTACATTGCAAACTTATCACAAAAACTAGGAAAACCTCTCCCGAACATTACGGATCCATTGCCCGATACCATTGATATTATGACTTTTCCTACGATTGCTCCAAAGATACCAGCGGATCCAGTGCCTTATACAAATGCCCTAACATGGATCAATCAGCAATTAACAGAGGCGCAAGCGAAATTACAATCAGCATTAAAAGGTGAAAGCTTTGTAGATCTGGAGGGGTTTGATAATCAAACCTGTCAAGATTTATCTCAATGTTTTGAAGAGAATCCTGAGCTGATTCGACAATGTGGGGCAGCATTGAAGAAACAAGGAAAGCAAGATCAGTCCTATGTACTAGATCAGATCAAACGATTTATGAAAGATAAAGAGTTTGTGAGCGCCCAGAAAACAAACAAAAAATTGGTAGAACAAGCAAAAAAGATAGAATCAGATGCAAAAAGCGGAGATCTGTTGAATCAGATGAATCTTCCTACCGAACCTGCTATTAAATATACGCTCCCTAAAGGATCAGATAAATTACAAAAGATGAATTATGCGCAACAAAAGGAAATGAAAGACAAGGCGCCCTCGATGTTTTCACTGAAAATCATGATGGATCAGATCAATGCAAATCTTCGATAGAGCGATTAGTACGTGAGCGGCGTACGTTACGTTGTGTAGTACGAAGTACGCGGTTCACTGCTTTTGACGGGTACTTCTTTTCCGCCTCTCGTAAAATTTCCTTGATCTTTGATTTCTTTTTGATAGTCATGCGTGCAAGTTTGGCGCGTATCAGTGATGCAATGCCGTGCTGATGTCCCACACATCGAATCGAAACGAATGGGAAAATAAACTTATCAGGTTCTCGGCGCGCGAGAATAGAGAGATCCACCAACTGATTGGCAAGACAATCCATTGCACCTCGATCGAAAAAGGTAGATTGGACGAATCCGAGTGTAAAATAGAGCGTGATCAGTGTATCCATGGATGCAACACGAAGAACATTATGAACGAGCCCATTTCCGAGTACAGTCCCGTCTTTGATAGGGAGATTGATATAGGAGTGACAGGCAGACTGTTCGATGATGATCACAAGTGGTGAATGGTTGTGATGAAGAACATGGATGGAAGGAATGAGATCGAGACCTTGATTTCGGTAGATTTTGGTCTGGATTTTTTTGTTGGAAAGCGCGCCGAGTTCAGTAAGGAGCACACCAGAATCATGAACGGGTTCGGGGGAAAAGAAGAGGATGGGTTTGGTACTTCCGAGAATCCAGTTCAACTTGCTGCTTCGTTTTGTGACGGCTTGTTTATAAAAAGGGAGAAGATCGGCTCCCGCAATCATTCGTCGCTGTTGAATCACGAAACGAAACACGAACTGTGCTTGGGGAAGAGTGAGCGTTGATTTGGATAGTTTCTTTCTAGAAAATGCGCGACATGGGACAACGGGTACGTATTCATTGAATAGCATCAGGCGTTCAAACACTTTTTCCCATCGTCTTACTTCACCACGAGGCCGACTTAACTCTAAATGCATCAGCATGCGAAGAGAATTCGGATCGATATAGGAAATTCCATCGATCCGTGTTTCACGCTTGGATAAGATCCGATAAATACGAGGATCCATGGCGGTCAGATCGGCAACAGGGATAAAATTCACGTAAATTTTAATCGTTCCTTCGTGCATTCCTTCCCGTGCCGAAATCTCAGTAAATCCTGCTTTGAATAGATCCTCCGCAATCTGTTTCAGATCTTGGTGTTGAGAAGGTGTGAAGAAATCATAATCAGGGATCGAATATTCGGGGTCGTAGAATTTATGCTGTGCGGGCAAGTAAGCATTAATGGCCTGACCGCCATAGCAGATCCGATGTTTCTTCCGTAAAAAGGTTTCGATCACACCGATCGCTAATAATGTGTCATCGTCATGCGCCGAGAAATAATCGATCTTATCCTGGGCCATATCGGAAGCTTGTTTGATGATCGCAATTTGCCGTTTTAAATGATCTTTGTCAAACGTGTGAGATGGAAGATGATCGATCTCGGATTCCATTCTCTCTAGTATAGGACAACCTAAATCGATCATCCGTGAATCACAAATAGATGCGGATCGTGCCACTCGGAAGACAATTTCGCCCTCAGACATCACATGTGTATCCACCGTTTAAAAATGGGAGATATATGGAAGAATTTATGTATGAATATATCACAACCCATGATATTCCGTCAGAATATGTCTATATCCCTGTGTTCTGGACAAATCTTCAGAATCATCCAGGCTTTGTGAAGGAGAAATATGATACATTACTACAATATTCTCTAAAAGATTTCCCACCGAATACAAAATTCATGACAATCGTGCAACATGATGATGGGCCTCTATTGTCATTGCCGAAGGATACACTTGTATTTGGAGCATGCGCAGGATCGATCCCACTTCCATTGATCTATGAAGATCGATCCGATCGATTATTAAAAACACCTAGAGTCCAAAAAAATCAGTTAGCATCTTTTGTGGGGACGATTACTCATCCGATTCGACAAGACATGATCAGATCCATATCTGATCGATCGGATATCACATGTCATGTCCAGCGGACATGGACTCCATCGGTCCCCGAACAAGCCGCCGATATCTTTGTGAATGAAACCAACCGATCAAAATTCTGTTTGGCGCCGAGAGGATATGGTCGGAGTTCGTTTCGGTTCTTTGAGGCGATGTTGTTGGATACTGTTCCTGTCTATTTTTGGGACGATATCGAATGGTTGCCGTATAAGGATGTGATTGATTATCGTCTGTTTTCCGTATCGATTTCAAAAAAAGAAATAGGGAAAACCTATGAGATATTGAATGGTATTTCAAAAGAGAAGTATGAGGAAATGGTGAGAACTCTTCAAGAAGTTCGTCCTTGGTTTACATTAGAGGGCATGGCGCATTATATCATATATAAGATTTAATAGGTTTTGCAGTAAATCTCTTCGTATTTGTTCATTTCAGCAGATTTCGCCATGAGATAACGTTTGCAACGATGTCGCATCACAAATGTCCATCTCTCTTTGTTTTCGCCTTGCAAGGTAATGCTTGGTACCCCTTCGAGACGCATGAGAAGCAAGTCAGGCGACAGGTTGTGCTGGGAAAGGAGATCGATTGCTTCCGTTTTGATAGACATCGTATGCTTGTGGTGGTGCGACATTTCTACTTTTTATAATTCGATTTCAATTTTATATTGCAGGCGCACGTAACATACCCTTTTTGGCGTCAGTGGAGGGATTCGGCTTAGCAGGGGTGATGACGGGTGGTTTAATGTAGCGAAGTTCCTTTGGTTTAGGCATGAATCCGTAGGTCTTAAATGTTTTATCATCAAACATGTAATTGTTTTCTGTAGGATCGAAAAGTATCGCAGGAACACAATGAACACCCGTTGTACTAGTAATTTGATTATATACCGCTTGGGAAACGGGTTTAGTGGGATCACGTGACAATGCGACGGTCCAGCAGAGTTTGGTTTGTTCGACAACGGTATCGGTACGATCGGGTGGAATCGTAGTGTAATCTTCTGCTGCCTGTAAGACACCATATACGGTGCCTGATTCATTATCGGTAACACCCATCTTGGTTTGAGTATAAGAGAGACGAAGATTGGTAATAAAGTCTAAATCCTCTTTGGGGGTGTAAGGGATTTCACGGAATCCGGACGTGTTCGCATTACTAAAGACAAGTACTTTTCCATTGTAGTCCGTGATCTTATTAATCAGAAGGCGACCTTCCTGTTTTTGGCGGTAAAACGTTCCACCGTCCAATTCGTTGGTGAGGAAGCGATTTTGAAAGGGGGATAAGGCTTTGGCGACATGAGAATAATAATCAAGTACGATCTTGGACTTATACGAACCAGGTGGCTGGCGAAGAAAATGAAGCACAATTACGACCGGATCAAGGGACTGTTGGCAGGAATCGGCAAATGCGTATAGGTTGATCTTGTCGCATACCGATCGTATATTGGAGTGAGTGCTATCATTGCACATAGGGATATTGGAAGTATAACGAATAATCAGTTTTCCTTGTGCATCACGCACGACCAATTGTGGAAAGTATGCAGCAGCTGAATCTGTGGTACAGTCATCCAAATAGTCAATATCAAGTACAAATACACGGCATCCTGCATTTACCGCCATTTGGACAGCTACATCGGAATCCATATAGCCGTTTTCCATAGGGCCAATGTATCCTGTAAAGCGGCATGCATGTGCGTAGAAATTAACAAAGCATTGTTCGGAATCTGGCATGACATTCTTCGATAATAAATCACGAACGGGGCGCTTGGAAGTGGCGGTTGAATTATATTTCTTTGTTACTTCAGCAACTTGACTCTTATAGAGCGCCTCACCCTTAAACGCATTTGTATCTGTTGCGAATGGTTCTACCTCATTGTTTCGACGAACCATTACTAAAAATAGAAGGACAACGCCGAGGAAGAGAATCGCATATTGAATCCTCCGCATACTATGACGGTATAAGAAGTTTATTTAGGAGCAATCACACAAGTTATTTTCCAAAGAAGTTAGGTTTTTCCGTAAAGTAGTATGCTTGAAATTCGTCGAGTAAAATATCAGGGTTGTTCGGATAGTTCATTTTGATGAGCTGTTGAGTGACGCGTTCCTGGAATGAAGGGGAGAAAGAACCCCATAATTCTTTTACTTCTTGTTGAAACACTGGATCCATATAATATTTGGCGTGTTGTAACTCATGTCGTTTGGCGATAATATCCCGTTTTTGATATCCAATGAAGTAGTCGGCTTCATAGGATAGCAGCTTAGATTTGGGATCGACTCGCTTGACCACGGTCATGGGGAAATTGAATCCGATGCGATCCTTAATCGGCCCCTCGTAGGCATCGCAAATCGCAATGACAAAGTCAGGTACATCCGTCATATGCTGATAGATAAAATGGAGAACGCGCTCTTTTACTCGAAACATCGTGGCGACAACACCCGAGACACGAGTCTGTTTTCAATTTTTTTAATCTAGCGATAGAGTATATGGTAATGAATGGCGCACCTTCGACATGTACGTACTCGCGATAAAGAACACATTTTTGAATTAGGCAAGATCCTCTTTCGAGAAGAAGATGAGATTCCTCTCCTCCAAAAGGCCTTATTACATTATGTCCCATCACTGTCCTATGTGGCGGTAGATGGTAATAGCATCATAGGATTTACATTAGTCTGTACCATTCCGACTAACGTATATTATGCATTTATGGATCACATTCCACACGGATATGAATTAGCATTTCTTGGGATTTCTCCTCAGTATCAAGGTCGCGGACTTGGGACACGCTTACTGAAAGAGACATTTTCTGCACTGTTTCGTGCATCTCCGCAATTTACTTGCTGGTTATTGGTGGATCTTGTCAATGTATCGGCCATCAAGCTCTACCACAAGTGGGGATTTCGACGATGGAAGGATACTCCTGCTGCAAAAACAGGGGTAGAAGGGTGGATTATGGGACTGAGTCATCGACGGTATGTTCCACCAATCACAGAGCCCGTGGCATAGGCCCTATTATCCCGGCCTACTCGTCCTCTTCCTGTAGTGCTTTGAGACGCTTTACGATGATTCCTGCTGCTTTTGCCCAGGTATATTCGCTCGCTTTCTCTTTTCCAAGCTTCGAATGGAGCTTGCGCAGATCATCGTCAAAGACGTAGCGCTCCATCGCCTTTGAAACGGCTTCAGGATCAACCAGCTGCGCCTCGCCTGTAACAGAGTGATGGGCCTGTGGAACATAGACGCGCATGGACGGTTTAACCAGAAGGGAATGGTTTGACTGGCAATACTCTGTATAGCCGTTAATCTCTGGTACAATCTGTGGTACACCAACGGACATCGACTCAAAGGTACAGAGTCCAAATCCTTCACCTTCGGCACAAGACAAATTCACATCCGCACAATTATAGAGCATATTGATGTCTTCGTCGCGATAACAGGTGTCCTTTGAGGTAATCATGAGACGATTGCCGAACATATCGACAGACCCGCCGTGAATCTTGATTTCCCGTGCAAAGATATCAAATAGAGCGAATCCGCCGCTTTCCCCCTTATCGGCCACAATCAGTCCAAAAATAGACTTGGTTGGAAAACGAGTAATGAGTTTGACGAACGAAATCACCCACAAATCAAGGCGTTTGCGAGGGATGTTTTTATTGAGCGAGGTGAACAAAAAGACATCTTTGGGGAGTCCCAGTTGCTGACGGGCCAAATCCTTAGGGATGACACGAAACATAGTAGAATCTGCGGCATGGGGAAGGACATCAACTGGACGGGTGATACCCTGTGACTTAATGGCTTCTTTCCACGACTTGGTAAAGGTGAAGACACGTTCCACGTCGCGATTCAATATGTCAATCATTGCCGAAGACGGAGAGGTGTAGGTAATATCGACATAAGCCCAGATCTTAAATGAACGTCGCTCGATGGACTTACGAATGTTTTCAATATAGGCGCAAATGACGGATAGATCGTTGTAGAGAAAGACAATATCCGGCTTCTCGGATTGAATGGAACCGGCCAGTTCGGCAAGGGCAAATCCAGGTGTTTTCTCTTTATCAAGCGCTGAGCCATCAATCACCTTTACGCGTGAGGGGTATGCACGCCCGAGATCGGCATTCAACATTTTCTGGGTTCCGAAATGGACAATGTTGATCCATGAATTCTTCTCGAGTTGTTGAATGAGATTAAATACAACTTTACTGTATCCATTGACTTGATTAACGTGTGTAGAAACGATCATGAGTTTAACTGATTTTAGAGTGGAAGGGCTTACAGGCACAATAACAGTGTTGGTTGGAGTTGCTGCGCTTGTAGTCGCTGCACTTGTAACCATCGACTGGATTTCGTTTACAAAGTTGGACAAATCGGACATCCTCTACGGTAGATATTTAGTTTACGCTTTAGGTGTGTAAAAATATAGAGTATAGATAGAGATGGCCAAAAACAATAGTCGTAAGCGTAGCA
>Ga0247722_10001081_pt1 | contig 15456 bp, 1 predicted proteins | sample MSEWelMarce3H_FC_FD_189094 | JGI IMG/M metagenome (GOLD analysis project Ga0247722, IMG submission 189094) | Subsurface sediment microbial communities from gas well in West Virginia, United States - MSEEL Well Study Marcellus 3H_FC | ecosystem: Environmental > Terrestrial > Deep subsurface >... | reverse complement strand
GATTTATATTCATCATACCATCTACTATAATATTGTAATGTTTATTCACTGTTTTAAATACCAAATAGTAAACATTTACATAAGATATACCATGATGATCTTCACATTTACATACTTTTGTTTCAATAGATTCAAGACTATATAGATTCATATTTTCTATCAACGGAAAAAATGTGTCACAATTATATTCCTTGTCAATATACGTAATATAAAACTCATCTATTAACATATTTATAGGAGAATTCGTGATCGTAGAATTCGTCATCGTAGAATTCATATCAATAATACTCTTATATATCTTTTCCCCTCCAATTATCCATATTTCATTATATCTTTTTCTAAACGAATTTATCATATTCTCCCGATCATTGCGTTCAACGCTTTTTTCAGATCTATATAAATCGGGATTCATTCCTTCGTCCTCTTCGAGACTCGAATGACAAAAACGCATAGCATGAGAGATCGACGAGAAATGTATATTTAAATCATGATTATAACCAGGTTGACAATATTCGGGATATGTATTATCGTTATTGTTAATTGTCGTAGATAAAATAATACTATCTCTATAAGGAAGCGGTTTGGGATAATTTGGTAAAGATAACCATGTATTCTTCCCCATTATTATTACATTTTTTTTAATATTTAGTTCCTCTTTACATATTTTAGCAGATGGTTTATCCATATTTATATATTTTTCGGTGTCTCTCATATATTTTCCATAGTCTCCTGATGTAAGTTTTGAAAAATATTTCAAGTCGTCTGATATCTTCCATGGGAGTTTTCCATTTATACCAATACCACCACCTTTACATACGGCAACTATTAGTTTCACGAGGGGTTCACCGCATCTATCATTATCATTATCGTTACCATTATTAGTATCGTTATGCTCCATTTTTACAAGAATGCTATTATATTTATATTAAAGCATTTATATTATTATAACATAATATCTAATAAACATATTATCTATTATATATATAATATCAATGGGAGATACATTAAAAAATAATATATACAAATTAAATTATATAAGTAATAAGCGCGTAGATGAAAACCAAATCCCTGAAAAAATTGTAGTATTTTACGGAAACTTAAACCCATATACAAAAAATGAATGGGGTATATCAGAAGAAGATTTAATGCGTGAATTTAATGCTTTTATCGAAAGTGGTAGCAAAAGTTCAGGAGAAGGAGAATATTACAATATATTTGAAGATTTATTTAGTCCATTAGAGATACAGAATATCAAGTCATACAATATTTCAATATCGTTTTCATTTGAACGCATTTACGGAGATGATACAATAGAAACAGTAAAGAAAAAAATTATAGGAAACATAAAAATCGAAAAAGAGTTTTCATTTGACGAAATGTATTTATTCTCAAAAAGAGGTATTCGTTATACACCATTACAGCTGTATAATAAATTGTCAAATAATGATACAGTATCTGTAACAAAAAAATCATTAATTGATTTCTTAACAAATTCACATAGACGAAATTTGAAAGAAGAATGCGAACTACTACTTAGAACTGATAGATATAAATTAAAAGACACATATACATATGATGACATTTATGATTTATTTTTTAAGATTAAAGATGAATCTCCCGATCAAGGCGCAAGAGCCGGTCAAGGCGACAGTGATAGCGAAGACGAAGGTTCATTCTCTGAAATAAATATATTACCTATAATAGAAGACATACCAATCGGGCAAAGAGTCGCGTTTAATCGTATAGACTACGTTTTTACAACAAACCCGTTCAATATAAATATAAACGACTCTACCGAATTCGACTTCTTAAAACAAGCATCACATCAGCTATATACAATATCAACAACAAATAAAAAACTTATTATTGATTATGAGCCCATCATATGCGAAACTATATTTTTATGTCTAGCCGAAGACGTCCTAAGACACATTGAAACTGTCAATGAACAACAAAGCAAAGATTCGCCCCCCATTTTATCCGAAACCGTGGTTCAGATATATTACCCATATTTGGCACAAAAACAATACACGACAATAGCAGATTTACAGGCGAATCGTCAAGAGTTATTGGAAGCTACTAGACAGTTAACAAGCGATAAAGCATACCAAGAAATGGTAAAAAATGTCGATTTATTTTACGATATATTCTATCAGAGAGATACAACCGGTGGCGTAAATCCCAGCGAAAGTCCGCGCCAACTACAACGCAACACTCTAAACTATGTTCAAAAAGGTATATCTTATATAGAAATAGAAATCAAACCGGATTCTCCTATTAATGTGCCAGTTGATATGTTGTTCAAGACTATTCATACAAATTCAGACAAACCATTACTTAAATTAACGCGCGGTAAAAAAGATCAGAAAATGTATAGGCTTTTTGCTAATAAAATTTCTACAGATGGTAGGCGCATACCTTATCTTAAAAGCACAGAAATAAATAAAATAATAAAAGAAACACAGTCTGAGAGAAGGTTAATGGTTTTAGTTGTTTGTCAATATGAGTTAAAAGATAGAGATATGACATTGAAAGAGTATAATATATATATAAAGTGTGAATTTGACGCATATGGCAGTATTTTTGTATCATTTGACTTAGAGTTTGCTCTAGACGATGAACAAATAACTAATATAATTGACAAAAATATAAATCCAGTAATCAACGAAGTAGAAGTTTTTCTAAGTCAAAATGGTTACCATATAAATAATTTTGACGATCTATATTCTATAAATGTTATTATACGAGAAATCAAGTATAGAGCAAATATCGAGTTCAAAGGTGGGTTTACACTTAATATTGCTGATAAAATGTCGTGTATATCAAGTATATTTAATGTTATTAACTATAGAGAAAACAAGCGCGTAGTTATGCGATATAAACGCGTATCAAATTATAATGAAATTGAAGGAAGAGAAGCATACATAATGGAGCAATTTTCAAAGTCTAATTACCAATCTGATGTTGTTCAAGGATTAATAGAGAACTATAAAATGACACAGGAAGAAGCAGTAAGAATTGTCGCGCAATTTTTAGAAGGATTACATTTATCTGAAATAAATAAAAAATCAAGAATCAAAATAAATATTCATCCTGGTTTTTTGACAACAATCACCACGCAAAGTAGTGACGACTCAAAAAAGAAATCACTTAATGTAGGCAATTTTCGAATTGAAGTTGATAATATTGATAATATATACTATTTGGACCACGTCGACATGATGTGCGACTCCTTATTACGATTATTAAGCTATAATGATGAAAGACCCACTACAAATGTTCCCGCTGAACGTATTAATGAGTTATGTAAAATACAAGTTTCATCAAAAAGTAAAGTCGAAGTAAAAGAAGTAAAAGAAGTAGTAGCTACAGGTGATAATGTCGTTCTTACAGATAATACGATGTTTGCGGAACCTGATGAGGGGGCAATATCGTTTGATTTTGAAAATCAAGATAAACTAGAAGAAATTGCTAATTCTGGGGATCAAGCTGTTGATGATTTATTATTTGGCGATATGTTGGAAGAAGAAAGTGGCAGCGAAGAAGAAGATATAGAAAATCCAAAAGAAGACAAAGGTGTAAAACAGCAGACAGAAAGTGAGGAAGAAAGTGAGGAAGAAAATGAAGAAGAATCAGGACAAGAAAAAAAAGTTTCAGACGATTCTGAGAATTCCGGCGTATCAATTGAAAGTATAAACTTTGAAGAAGGAAGTGAACCTGAAGAAGGTAGCGGTGAAGAAAAAAATGAAAATGTTGGTGAGGTGGCAAAGTCAGAAGAATCAGAAGAATCAAAAGAATCAGGTAAATCAGGAGATTCGGGAGAATCGATTGAAGATATACAGATTGGAGATGAAAGTGACGAAGAAGAAGAACAAGAAGAACAAGAAGAAGAAGAAAATAAAGGTAATAAAGAAGGAGACCATAGTGAAGAAAGCGAAGAAGGTCAAGAAGTAGAAGAATTATTATTTATGAACAGCGATGATAGCAGTCAAGATAGTGTATCTTCTGGTGGAGCTGGTTCTGACGATGAAGAACCAGAGGGATCGGCATCAGCATCTGATATAGATATTCAAAAATTCTCTTCTTCGTCTGAATCTTCTCAACCTACACCCACACCTACACCCGCCGCTAAATCATTACCAAAACCTAAAACAAAACTACCTAGTATATCTATTATGTCATCTCCTGGAGCAGCAGTAGCATCGGCAGCATCGGCAGCATCGGCAGCACCACCAATAGTAGCAAAACAGAAAAGCAAGGGCGCGGTAGCTGAAAGTGGACGCAGAGGTGTTATCGAGCACGATGTTACTGGACAAACTGTTAACCCCTTTCTTCCAAGATTAGAAGCATATGATGATATATTATATTCAAAAGATAACGGAATCGGTAGTTTTTATTCTGTAGCTTGTCCTTCAACAGACAAGAGACAACCTGTTATTTTAACAGACGCCGAAAAGGAGTATTTAGATGAACATCATAGTGGATCGTATGATAGAGCTATGAAATATGGTTCATCGGAGAGTAAAAAATTCTGGTATATATGTCCGCGATATTGGGACATGAAACATAATGTAAGCTTAACACAGGATCAAGTTGATGATATAATAAGTAAAGAAGGAGATGTCATGATTCCGAATGTAGGCCCTGATGGAAGAAAACCAAAAGTAATTCCAAAAGGTAAATATATATTTGAATTCAATAAAGATCAGTCGCCTGGTTTTGGATATAGTAAAAAAAATATTGGAGGTAAATATTGTATTCCTTGTTGCTTTGATACAGACAGTTTTTTTAGAGATAAACAAAATAAATCTCGTCAAGAATGCGGATGCCCCGATATTAAGCCTATAAGCGAAAAAAATCCTCATCATAAAAATTTTGAATGCGATGGAAAAGAAAAAGCATTCCAAGCTCCTCCGTTAAAAAGAGTTCGTAAAAAAGTAGAGAGTCTTAATTTATCTATGCTTAAACCCGCTGAATCACTAGGGGAAGAAGTCGAACCATTTGTTGAAGAAGGACAAGAACAACAACTACAACCAAAGCCTCAAGTAAAAATGTCTTTACAAGCATTACGCCAAAAAGAACTTTCAAAAAAATCAATGAGTCGACGCGATGTAGATGTAGGTCCAAGTCTACTAAGTAAAGAAGCGCAACTACAAAGAAGTGAATCGGGGACAAGCCTGGCATCAAGTGAAGCATCAGCAATGGCATCACTAAAAGTATCAAAAAAAGAGTTCAATATTCTAGGACCAGAGAGAAATACACCACTTGAACCAGGAACTTACGGATATTTATTACCAGCATTACAAGCATTCTTTATACAAGATTACAAAATATGTACTGTAAATGATCGTAGCACAGAAATAAAACCGAATGTATCTTGTTTACTACAAAAAGGTGTTCAGCTTGGCGAAAAAAAATACACACAAAAATCATGGAAATATTATAGTGAAAATCAAAGTTTTTTGGGTGCTATTGCCGATATATATTCAAGGTATGTTTTTATGATTACAGGTGTCGAAGAAAATATAACAATTGAAAAAATAAAAGAAAAAATATTAGACGCAATAAGTATTGATCTTTTTATGACATATCAAAACGGAACACTTATAAATACATTTAATGTTGGAGAAATTATAGAAGAAGATGACGAAAATAGTGATAATATTAGTATAAGTGACCTTATTAGCGAAGTAGATAGTATTGGAGAAGATGAAGACAAATATCGCAGTAACAGTGAAGAAGGAGAAGAAGAAGAAGAAGAAGAGTATCGAGAAGTGTCAGGTCGAGGAGCAGTTGTTATGGGAGGTGGTCAAAGCTCGGATGACGAAGAAGAAGAAGAAAGTGATATTGATTTTCTATCCGGATTAGGACAAGCTCAACCAAACTCAAGTAGTGCCAAAGAAGAATCTGAAACTACAGGCGATGAACAAACCGATACGGGTTATGAATCTTCTTTACCTCCGCCTCCACCCCCAATAACTGATTACTCTTCTACAAGTGAGATACCTCCACCTCCGCCTCTACCCCCAATGACTGATTACTCTTCCGCAAGTGAAGCACCTCCGCCTCCACCCCCAATGACTGATTACTCTTCCGCGAGTGAAGCTCCTCCTCCGCCTCCGCCACCACAATATGAATCATTTGATGAAATGCCTCCTCCACCGCTTGAATCATCATCATCATCATCAGCAAAGCCATTTCAAATTTTACAAAAAGTTCCATCAAGTCCATCAAGTCCATCAAGCTCATCATCTTCTACATCCACATCAACCGCATCATCGCGCAAAGGTTCTCGCTCATTAACCTCAACAGAAAGATCACAAGATAGAGAAAAAGTGAAGTATAAAGAAAATTCTTGTATTGTTGATGATGAGATTTTTAGACAGTCATTAAGAAGTCCTAATTTTGAATATAAGAACTCGGAAATATTTAAATCAATTAAAAAATTCTCAGATGATGATGCTCAATTTGTATTCTTCAAGAAAGTTGTATGCTCATACGAAAATTTCAGAAAATATATACAGAGTAAAACAGTTTTCATAGACTACGAATATATTTGGGATATTATATGTACTCCTAATCCTAAATTATTTAGAGATGGGTTAAATCTTGCTATTATACAAATTGCCAATAGAGACATAACAAATAACATAGAAGTTATATGTCCATCGAATCATTACTCAAACAATTTTTTTGACGACAATAAAAAAACAGCAATTATAATGAAAAGACAAATCAAGGGCAAAGTAAGTTTTGAACCGATATACGAAGTGCGTGGTTATCGCCCTCGCATCTTTAATTGTATTTTCAGTATTAAAAATAATACACTAAAAAGAATAACAACAGAAAGTGGAAGGGTAATAGAAGAAACTATTATACCTCAAGTTCTTAAAAAGGCATTAGAATCGGTAAAGAATGTATATAATAGATTATGTAAACCAAATAACAGTATCCCTAGAAGAGGAGCAGTAAATGTCTCCGGTAGATTTCCAAAATTATACGAGTTTGAGCGTAATATTAGTTTATCAGAATTAAAAACTCGCGCATTAAAAATGAGATATAACATATTGAATCAGATTGTTAATTATGATGGAAGAGTAGTCGGAATATTTATACAGTTAGTGCGCAATCAAGATGACGAAGATGAAACATTATCGGGTATTATAATGTGTGAGCCATCGCCTATCGATTTTAGTATACCAGAAATAAATTATATTGACGATAGTTCTTTATGGCAACCATATGAAAATACGGTAATATTTCTTAATCATGTTCACAATACTCTTAAAATACCATCACGTCCTATTTTTAAGGTAATAGACGATGGGAAAGTTGTAGGTATAATTACTGAGACAAATCAATTTGTGTCCATAGAAATTGGCGAAGATGAAAGTGTAAGAACGGATGGTATATTCAATATACCAATTTTAAATACAAAAGATTATAATATCGCGGATACAGAAATAAATCTGCGATTAAACCAGGATCCGCTAAGAGAAAAATACGTAAAAAATATGTATTTAGAAAATAATTTCTATAATGTTTTTCGAAATACTGTTCGTATACTGATTAATAGATATGAAAATATAAAAATAAAAGAAGTAATCTTGTCGATTTTACGCCGATCAGATATAGTCTATTTAATTAAACTAGCACTTATTCAAGCAGAAATTATAAAATTAATATCAAGATATATTCTCTTCGACGATACGCACTATAATGAAGAAACTTTACAAAGCATAAGCGAAATTACCACAAGTTGTCTTACAAATATTGACCCTAATTCATGTCAACAGACAAAATACTGTATTAAAGAAACAGATAAAGAAGGTAAATGTAAGCTAGTAATTCCAAATAGAAATTTACTATATCCTAATAAAAGTAACAGAATAATGTATGTTGCGAGAGTAGCGGATGAAATAATCAGGTATAACAGAATAAGAAGCTTTATGTTTGAACAAAAACTATTCCCACCTATTAATGTAAATTATAATTTACGAAATGATGAAATTATATTATCACAGTCTATGCTTATGGATGGATATTTTGAAAACTTACACCCTCAAATCGAAAATAAATATGTCAAATTTAATACATACGACACAGCTGAACCATTATTAACAGAACTATATGAAAATATATATGATGCGTCTATAGACGAACAAGTAAACTGTTCTACGGATATCGGCAATCTTTCATCCGAGTTTAAAAAGTATTTTACTAACTTTAAAGAGTATCAAATATTGAAATTTAACCCGAATGCGCCCGTTTGTTCTTTTGAAGTTATACTATTTATATTAAAAAACGAAGGTGTTAGAACAGGAAATAAAAAATTAGAAGCTGTCACAGTAAATATTCTTAAGTTAATCATTTTACATTTTTATAACATGTGTATTCAAACATCGCAGAATACCGATGAAATAAAAGAGAAAATTGTATCTGTTTTAAAATATTATGGTATGACAACTATTTCAGAAGAATACGATAAGAAAATAAAGACAGGAAATGACGATGATTTCATAGAAGCTATTCCATTTTTAGAAAATTATTATCTTACGCGTCTTGATATATGGATCATAGCAAATTACTACAAAGTCCCTGTTATTATTTTATACTATCCTAAAAAAACACTTCTTGAAACAAAATATACACACGCTACATTAACTACATACTATCATACCAATTTACCTGTTTTGAAACAACTTCAAGAAGTTCATGATGAAGACGAAGAAGAAGAATATGGTGAAGGAGCAGCTGCCGGAGAAGCGCGCTCACAACCACCAGAAGATGCACAAAAATATTACTTTATTATTGCTCCATCTATTAGACAAAATACAACACCAACATATAGCCTTGTAAGAAAAGGAGACAACAATTACTTTTTATCTTTATCTGACTTAAAACCGTCTTATCAAACAAAAATAATAGAAGAAATGTCACAAACATATTCAACTACAAGAGATGATGCCGCTTTCAATGACGATGCCGGTATAGTATTAGATGAAGGAGAAGCACCAGTAGATAGTGTATCATCATCAAGAACAGGATTTAAAAAGAGTATAATGAATTTTGTTACAAATTTTTTACCTCCAACATTATTACAAAAACGAAAAAATGAAGATGCTTCCTCTATTACTGGATCAAGTGTTATAGGAGATTCACAACCTCTTGACTCTATATTTGAAGAAGAAGAAGAATTAGAAAGTAAAGGACGCCCGACTCTAAGCGCTAGAGTTACAGGAAGTAAACCAAAAACCAAGAAAAAAGTTACAAACTTATTCGCTTTATCACCTATTTCAGAAGCAGTAGTAGCATCATCGGCACAAGCACAACAACAACAACCGCAACAACCGCAACCATCGGCGGGAAAACTTACAATAGCACAACTCAAAAAACAAGCATTAGCAAGTAAAAATAAAAAAACCGATGTTCCTTCTCTTTCAATAGCATCCTCGCAACAACCCGAAGCTTCCAAACCTACACTATCGTTGTCGGAATTAAAATCAAGAGCACTAGCAAGTAAGAAAGGAAAGACGGCAGTAGCAAAAGGTTCTTCTGTATCTTCATTATTACCTCCACCTACTACACCTCAACCAAGTGTAAACGTAGAAGATGAAACAACTGAAAGTAATGACAACTGAAAGTAATGACAAATAATTTAAAACATCTTTAATTTTTATATATCGATATAATGAAAAATATAATATAATAATATTATATTTATTCTAGTATATTCAAGACCGAAATACAACCAATATACGACTACTTTTAAAATCCAATATTATAGTTTGTCATAACATTTCCAAGATTCTCTTTCTTGATATTTGAAACAGTTACATTCATTGATAGATTACCAATAGAGCAAACATCATCGGGGTTCTCAAGCATAAACGCCTTTTCAATTTCATCCGTTGCGCTTGTAACATTATACTCATCTTGGCCGGCAAATTTGATCATCTTATTCATATCGAGTAACACCTTAAAGCTACTAGTTCCGAAAAATCCCTCCTGTCCACACATTACATTTGCCGAAACACCTCGCATCTCATCCAACTCGGCATGTCTTGCTGCTTTGAGGAACATCTCCGGTGTCTCTTCAAACGATGCCTTCGCAATCGGACCAATATCATCATTATTAATTCCGTGCCTAAAGATTGATACCATATTCGCACTTGCCGTCATCCTGTCTGCCAACATAATCAAATGATGATAGTTAATATATGTATTATCAAACTCAAGAACTTCAGAAAGCTCATTGTAAATTGCTACTCTTGCCGCTTCAATACCAAGCACATTGTAAATCTCCTGAATATCATTACTTATTGTCCTCGTAACATCAATATAGTCCAGAGACAACGCAGTCAACAAGTTCGTTCCTGTGGTATCCAACACCCATGTCTCCTTTTTGGTATATGTGCTATCTACTTTAATAAGAGAGTCGGTAATCTTTCTAAGCAATACCTTGGACAAGCCCTTGATACCTCTCAATACCACATTATTAAGCATATTGTCTTGGAAATTTTTCAAAATGTATATCTGGTCAGATTGATCCAAAGACAGGGCATTGTTCTTCTTTTTAGAGTTTGTGATAACATTGTTGAGACGAATGCGAAATACTAGGTTGTCATCATTATAATCCGCATACATACATGTGACCTCTTTGTCATACATATTCTTTAAGGCAAAGTGAACATCATCCATAGATATCTTCCTATCGAGCATCGACTCCTTGTCAAGTGTCATACGAATAACCCACTTAGATTTATCACTTGGTGGAGCATTTTCGCCGCTACTTGTGGCACTAACTGTAGCAGATGATTCAGAACCGACTACAGCACTTGCTGCTCCACCTCCACCCTCAGCTTTTGATACTCCCATACATTCATCAACCATTTGTTCAAATTCGAAATATTGTGACATTACGGCCTTATCTTGTTCAATTAAAGTATTCATATCATCTGGATCAAAACATATTTCAATACTTTCAACAATTTCTTTCAAAATCGTAATCTCCACATTTGGAATCTTATCGCGCACAATTTCCTTGTCCGTCTCCTCCTCACGTTTCATGTAAATAGTCAATGACGGATTCTTTGTATTTTCAGAGAGTGACAATATTTCCTCAATACGCGGCACACCACGCGTAACATTTGACTTTGAAGCAACACCTGCCGAGTGAAAGGTATTCAAAGTAAGCTGTGTAGTCGGTTCACCAATACTCTGTGCTGCTATCATTCCAACCATTTCTCCGGGAGCAACAATGGCGCGCTTATACATCAATGTAATCGTTTCCAACAACACAGTAAGCGCCTTTTTGTTAAACCTTTTCACGACCAACAACTCTTTCGGTGACAGATAGAAGTAATACAATGTCTTGAACAACTCCGTAGGCGGAGCATAATAAAGATTCTCCATTATTTTGTAGTTCTCTTCGATCATATCAAATACATCAATAGGCGTAATATCTACCATCGAATTTTTAGTAATGTGCTGCATACCCTGGACGTTGTTAATAATATGAGTAAAGCATACAGGTAAATGTATATTCTTATTATCCCTCATCTTAAAGACATTCTTAATAATCTCATCGCGTTTCTGTATCATCATATCAATATAGAACTTTGTTTTCAAATCCTGTTCCTTACTGTATTTTTTCATACGCGACGCCGCCGTCTTTGTGAAGACCGTCATCAAGATTCCATCTTTATCATCCTGAGTTGACACATAATAATGGGCATATATTTCCTCCAATGACATCGAAACAAGAGGCAGTGACTGATTCTCCACTTTTACAGTATCTATTCCATCATCGCCATATGAAAATTGAACGATGCGATCCTTGTTGTTTCTCACCGTCATATCATATCCTACTTTCAAATCTTCAAGACCCTTGATTAACCGTCTCTGAATATATCCAGTGGTTGACGTGTCGCGAACTTGAAGTCCATTCGCCAAACCAAAATTCAATGTTTTAGGAATAGTCAAATCATACATTTTGGGATGAAGTGCTGGATCTACTTTTTCAATTGAAATAATTTCATCCAATATGACATCGTTGTGAACAGCGACTTTATCTAATTTATCTTTCCAAATTATTGACTTCATTTTATTATTTTTTTCAGGATGAAGAAGTGTAACTTGCTGTGCGAATATTTTTCCATTTGTAGAACGAATTGATAATCTATATGACGGTTTAATATTTAAAGTTCCAATATTATTATTCTTATTTTGCGTTTTAAATATTCTTGAATATACACCAATTCTAGAACACAATAATGATATATCTTCGGTCAAACGTTTTGATGCCGATGATGACTCAATTGAATTTTTAGAAATGTATCCATCCCCCGAAATGTATCCACTTAAAATACCTTTTACAAATTCTATATTTGAAATATATGCTTCATTGGGAATATGTTTATTTTCTGAGCCAGAACCTACTAATTTTGTAATAAAGCTTGACATTACTGACGAATTCCCATGTATTGTTCTAGTAGTTCCGCCAATATTATTTACTTTTGTAGTTTCTGAATATTCTATATTAAACATGTTAAACCAGCCTTTTACGAACTCTACAATTGTATCATCTAAATTTGTAATGTATATAGAATTATTATTAATATTTCCTTCGGCTATAAATATTCCAATGAATAAACCATTATCATAATTTAATTGAAATGTATCTGGGATATTACATTTTTGCCTAGTTCCTCTGAACGGATATACACAATCTACTTTAATATCATTTATCTTAGAACGCACTGTTGCGCGCTGTAATTTAGCCTTACTATCAAACGGCAGTGTAAATATTTTATTATTATTATCATTCCACCAATTTGATGGAATTTTATCTCTATTATCCATAGCAGTCTTCATAACATTAATTGCCTTCATAACTTCACTACCATATATATAATTAGTTTTTGACAAGTATTTATCCATACTAATCTCATTTAAGCTTATGCTATTTTGTGGACAATTTTTAGCAACAGGAACAAAATCACCTACATTAATTTTTTCCGTATACTCTTCTCGAAATTGTTTCAATTCTGGTTTCCAAACCAACAATGATTTATTTTCTGTTATAATAACACTTCTTCCTCCATGGGTAGTAACCTTATATAACATATCTCCGGGATCGTGACGTGTTACCGCGGTGATGTTACCCCACGACATATTTCCATTATAATCCATAGTTGAAATGGTAACACTATGGTCTAGTTCAAGATACTCCATATTTTTTTCTGTCATATTTTGAATTCTGTCATTCAATTTCATATGACCATCAATCCATTCACCAATTTTAACATATTTTGGAATATCATTTTCAACTATAACAATAGGCGTCTCCCAAGTAACAGACTTGACCGCTGTGTCAATGAGACCAATACGACCAGCCATAGCGTGAAAGAACAACTCCTCCGGTCGCAATCCACTAATAAACGAGCTCTCTACAAACCCACGAGCATCCGGCGAGTCGTCGTATTTGGTAAAATGCGGCAGCGTCCTGCTATCGAAACCATATGGAATACGTTTGCCGTCAATTGCCTGCTGTCCCAAGCACGACGTCATTTGCGAAATGTTAATGTCCGTGCCTTTAGAACCCGCTGTCACCATAGTAACGAATCGATTATCTTTGCTCAAAGATTCAAGACCGATTTTACCAGCATCATTAATTGCTTTGTTAAGAATATTCGACACCTGATTCTCAAATTCAACGTCATTTGTCTTGCCTGTCTTGTTCTCAAATACACCAATATGTAACTGATCAATGAGACCTTTCACGTCTGTTTTTTTGGAAGTAATGACACCGGCGATTTTGTTGTTTGTTTCAGCGTTCGCAATCAAATCGCTAATTCCTACACTATAAGCACTGACTTTCATATACTCGGTGATCACATTTTGAAGGTCGTCAATAAACTTCGCAGAAGTCATATTATTGAAATCATTACATGTCCGATGAATAAGACCATTTGTTCCAGAACCCAACACAGCTTTGTCCAATTGTCCGCGCAAGTATTTGCCGTCGCGAATCTCAAGCACATTATTAGAGGTTTTGTAGTCTTCCTTCTCACCGAATGATTTTTTCTTGTATTTTATCGTAATCGGAGGCATAATTTGCGACAAGATATCAAAGTTCGTAATTTCAGCATCGGCCATATTGCTGAACATTGATTCGTTTACCGTTTGTAGCGCCATTAGCAAATTCATCGCAGCACGAGTGTCAAATTTCACACCCACGCGTGTAAACTGATACGACCCGAGCAAAGAGTCCTGAAAGATACCAATAATAGACTGATTATTCGCCGGACTAATAATTTGATAAGGCACAGCGGCCAAGTTCTTCAATTCTGCCTCGGATTCCTCGTCTTGCGGCATATGTAAATTCATTTCATCTCCATCAAAATCCGCATTATAAGGTTTCGTATCACCGACATTCATCCTAAATGTATCACCCTGAAACATAACTTTCGCAATATGACACATCATACTCATTCTGTGAAGTGTGGGTTGACGGTTAAACAATACACCATCACCGTCCATAATATGCCGATGAACGATATCACCATTTTCAATCCGAATATTCTCACGATCGGCATACCGCAGCGAAATATTCTCTCCATTCCGCTTCTCCAAAATCTTAGCACCAGGATATTCGTCTGGTCCATTTCGCACCAATTTCAACAGGAAGTTCTTATTCAAATTATTTACCGTAATCGGTTTCGTAATGTTTTTCGCAATTTTGAGCGGAATACCAAGTTCGCGAATCGACAAATTTGGATCAGGGGTGATAACGGAACGGGCCGAAAAGTCCACACGTTTTCCCATAAGATTACCCCTAACGCGCCCCCCTTTACCATTAAGGCGATCCATAATCGATTTCAGCGGCCGCCCTGAACGCTGCGCCACTTGACCAATACCGGGAATATTGTTATTGATTTGTGTAGCCACGTAATATTGTAAAACATCGCGCCAACCATCTACAACTTTCTGAGCAGCATTCTCATTAATTTTATCATGTAGCGTCTTGTTTATCTTAATAATATTTACCAAAATATGACTGATATCGTCCTCGCTTCTTTGCTGTCCATCCATTCTGATGGAAGGTCGCACTGCCGGAGGAGGGACAGCGAGCACCTGACAAATCATCCAATCTGGGCGAGAAAACTGTGGACTAAATCCCATAAACGACACATCTTCATCTGAAATACGCCTAAATATTTTCAATACGACTTCCGGAATTAAATGAAGTGTAGGATTCTTCTTGGCGCCACCTTCCTCACCTTCATCGTCGCCTTCAGTGCTTTCCCATTCAGCTACGATAGTTGCCATATCCTGCTTTTTAATTCTTTTCGGCTGTAAACATCCACATCCGTCGTGCGTATCTTCACCGCATCGATTTATTTTGCTACAATATTGAAATACACTATTCCATCTCTGATCCGGCTTCATTTC
>Ga0247722_10001079_pt1 | contig 15458 bp, 24 predicted proteins | sample MSEWelMarce3H_FC_FD_189094 | JGI IMG/M metagenome (GOLD analysis project Ga0247722, IMG submission 189094) | Subsurface sediment microbial communities from gas well in West Virginia, United States - MSEEL Well Study Marcellus 3H_FC | ecosystem: Environmental > Terrestrial > Deep subsurface >... | reverse complement strand
ACTCTGGAACAAACTATCCAATCTTTAAGGGTTACATTACGGAATACCTTTACACTTATCCTAAAGATCAGGAAATTGGCTATGTCGATTTAATCTGTTCAGATGGATTTAAGTTATTGTTTAACTCGAATGTGACTACCGTCACAGGGCAAGCAGCAGGACAAGATACTGGCACACGCATTGACAAGATCCTAGATACAGTCGGATGGCCTGCAAGCCAGAGATCAATCCAAACTGGCAATACAACCTGTGTAGCCGATCCTGCAACGGTGCGCACAGGTCTTACAGCAGTGCAGACGGCCGAGTTCACGGAGCAGGGGGCTTTCTATGTGGACAAGTCTGGCAACGCTGTATTTAAGAACCGTCAGTATGTCTATGATGCCCAATCTGCTACACCTACAAAGTTTTCTAATGCTGTTGGATCTTCGGACATAAACTACGCAGGAATCACCTTTGCCCATGATGACAAGACAATCGTTAATCAGGCTACTGTCACACGTATAGGCGGAACAGCTCAGACTTTCTCTGATGCTACTTCCGTGGGTAAGTATTTCCTGCATTCTGTAACAGCAGACCAGATGCTTATGCAGACAGATGCCAATGCCTTAGCCCTAGCAACCGCCTATGTCACAACCCGTAAGGACACCACTATTCGTATTGAGTCTATTAGCCTTGACTTGGTTACTTTAGCCTATGGGGCTGGAATAGTTGCAGCTTTGGATCTTGATTATTTTGACACTATGGAAATTACCAATGCAAATGTGTCAGGCACAACGATTGTTAAAACCCTCCAATGTCAAGGAATTAGCCACAGCATCACCCCTAACACTTGGGTAACAGTTTTGACCACGCAAGAGCCATTACTCGATGTGATGTACTAGAATAGGACTATGGAGAAACAATCATGGCAGTAGGATTACCAGCAAAAACCACTTATGTAGATGGTGATGTCTTTTCGGCATCGGACATCAATGACACTAATGGCACAATCAATCTTATTGGTCAAACCACTAATTTTTATGCTGGGAAAAATAAAATTATCAATGGTGATTTTGCTATTTGGCAACGAGGTACGACAACTACGCTGACTAATGCAACACCCACTTATTTGCCTGACCGTTTTTTTGGTTATTCACTTCACACCGCAGGAACTTCTACATTTTCACAACAAACTTTTACCCCGGGAACAGCTCCAGTATCAGGATATGAAAGTCAGTATTTTGCTCGCTTAACAGCTGGATCAACTACAACATACAATGAAATTAGTCAAAGAATCGAAGATGTGCGTACTTTTGCTGATCAAACAGTAACTATTTCTTTTTGGGCTAAGGCATCTACTAACACAACAATTACTCCGGCTTTTGCGCAAAACTTTGGTTCAGGTGGTTCAGGAACAGTAACAACAACAGGTTCAACTTTATCTGTTACAACATCATGGCAAAGATTTAGCAGAACAATTACAATTCCTTCAATAACAGGTAAAACTGTTGGAACAAGTAGTTTTTTGCAAGCATATGTTTATTACATACCAACCGCATCTCAAACTTTTGACATCTGGGGTTTTCAAGTCGAATCTGGCTCTACTGCAACAGCATTTCAAACTGCCACAGGCAATTTAGCAAGTGAAACTGCCGCTTGCCAAAGATATTACATAAGATCAAATACTACTTATATTCGCCAATATAATAATACTGGCGCTCTTTGTAATCAGTTTGCCTTTTTGCCTGTAGCCATGAGAGCTACACCAACAACAACCGTAATTACAGCCCCAGGTTATAATAATGCTAATACTTTTGGGGTTTCGGCCACAAATAATACAACAATTTCTCTTAATTTTACTGTTACAAACAATGGAACAGGATTTATAGATCAAACAGGAGTCTTTGAAATGAGCATTGAATTATGAAATATCAATTTATTGATCTTGGATATAGTAAATATGTTGAGCGCACAAATGATGATGGAACTATCTCAAACATTCCTTGCGACCTTGAAAACATTGACTATCAGGCTTATTTGAAATCATTAGAAAATGACTCCAAAACTAAGTAGAGCAGCGATACAACTTCGTGAGCAAATCGATGATGCCTACAGCGATCGTGACCGCACATCGGATGGTTGGATCGGTGATACCAGACATGGTGCTCGTAAGTCTGATCATAATCCAGATGAGCAAGGCTGGGTTCGTGCCATCGACATCGATCGTGAATTATCAGGAAAAGCCAAGCCTGATCTCATGCCCGATCTTGTTGATCAGATTCGTGCCGCATGTAAAAAAGGATCCGAAAAGCGTATTGCTTACATTATTTTTGACGGGCAAATCTGCTCCCCTATCCTTCGGTGGAAGTGGCGCAAGTACACAGGGGCTAACAAACACAATCACCATGTGCATTTCAGTTTTAAGAAAGAAGCTGACTTACGCGGTGAATTTTATCAAATACCTATGTTAGGCGGAACACTATGAATCTAAAGAATCCAATCATCCTCGCAGCTGGAGCCTTCTTAGCAGCATGGTCAGCAACTAACTTTGAACTAGATCACAAAGCAATCCTGTGGTCGATACTGTCTGGCGTGTTCGGTTATGCCTCACCTAAACGATAATGACTGCGCAGGACACGGCGGCTCTTGTTGTTGCTGCTACGACCGTTATTGGTTCGTTTATTGGCTCGGTGCGTTGGTTAGTAAAGCACTACCTCGCAGAACTAAAGCCTAACTCTGGCTCATCAATGCGCGATCAAATCAATTTGCTTGAGGCGCGTGTCGAAACCATCCTTCGCATACTAGAGAAGTGACAATTATCCTATGGCAAGAAAAGCAACTAACAAGTTAGTAGATGAGGGTTATTCTCCACTCGATGCTTACTGCATTGGGTTGCACGAGTTCTACAAATCCTTAAAGAAGGCTGGGTTTCCTGAGTCTATTGCTCTGTTTATGATTACAGAGCCACAGTCTTATCCAGCATGGATCTTGCCATCTCCAGTTGAGCCAGAAAGGTTCGGCGATTATGAAGATGAGGATGACGATTAAGCGAATAGTTATTTTGAGTGATCTTCAGGTCCCTTTTGAAGATGTCCATGTAACACGCAACATCTCTAAATTTTTAGCAACTTTCAAGCCAGATCAAACAGTAACGATCGGCGATGAAATAGATTTCAATACCATTTCAAAATGGTCGGAGTCCACTCCTGAGGCATACTCACAAACTTTGGGTGATGACCGTGATCGCTGTGTTGAATTGTTGTGGGATTTAGGGGTTACTGACTGTATTCGGTCAAACCATACCGATCGTCTTTACAATGTAATCATGAAAAAGATCCCATCTTTTCTATCTTTGCCAGAGCTTCGCTTTGAGAAGTTTATGAAGTTTGACGAGCTAGGAATTACCTTTCACAAGAAGCCAATGCCACTAGCTCCGGGCTGGATGGCAGTTCATGGCGATCACACACCTATTAAGCCACACGGCGGTTTGAGCGCATTGGAAGCCTCACGCAGGACGGGCACCAACATTATCTCTGGCCATACGCATAGAGCGGGCAGGACATCGTTCTCAGAAGCCATAGGGGGCCGTTTGGGGCGTGTTCTGCATGGGGTTGAGGTAGGAAACCTAATGGACTTCAAACAGGCCGCATACACCAAAGGAACGGCTAATTGGCAACAGGCATTTGCCATCATGTATGTGCATGGCAAGAATGTCCAAGTCGATCTCATCTACATTGAGAAAAACGGTACTTTCATAGTCAATGGGAAAGTCTATGGACGACCTCGTTAGAGACATCTTTCCTGTCCGCAAGACTATTGACGATGCAGTCGATGAGGCAGAATCGTTATCATTTCGTTATCAAATTAAACCCAAATAGTCGCATGGCTGTGCAACACTAAGCCTGTCACCAGCCGAGGGCGCTGGTGCGATAGGAGCAAGATGACTGACAATCAGATTATCGGAGCAGCTTTAATGCTGTTTCCTTTATTAGTTGGATTGATTTATTCACATGTAGCGCAGGGCAATTATCAAAAGGGTTTCCGTGAGGGATACCATCGAGGCCGAGCTGTGAACCGTCAAGAATTCTGGCAAGAATGAAAGCCAGTGAGATCTTACAAAGTGCAACCGATGTCATGCAAGATCGTGGTGCAATCTACGGTCATCCAAAAATCAACCAAGATCGGATTGCTAGGAGACTTACCAATCTACTTGATTTCCCAATCGAGGACTACCAAGCTTGTCTTGCAATGGTCGAGGTCAAGCTCTCAAGAATCCAAGAATCACCAAGCCACATTGATTCCTACATCGATGCCTGTGCTTATCTCGCATTAGCATGTGAACTCAAAACAGAAGAGGACGAATTGTATGTTTAACCTAGCCGATTATGAACCAGTAGAGGTGAGACTTGAGAAATTTATTAAGGACTATCCAGATTTTCGTGTATCAACTGAGTTGGAAGTTATCGAGAGTAATCGATACATTGTTAAGGCTTATCTATTCAAGACTGCTACAGACAGTGTTGCGTGGGCGACTGGTCTGGCTGAAGAAACAGTTACTAGTAGAGGCGTTAACCAGACTTCAGCATTGGAGAATTGTGAGACTTCGGCGATCGGCAGAGCGCTTGCAAATGCAGGTTATGCAACTAAAGGAAAAAGGCCAAGCCGCGAGGAAATGACAAAGGTAGTGAAGGCTCCAGCGCCTAAGGTTGACAAGGATTACTGGACTACACCTTTTGGTGAGCAGGATGAGTCACTAAAGAAAGTCGATGCACCTGTCACATTGGACAAGGCTGTTGATACCGTTGCAGAGATTCTAGGTACTGCAAAGATTGTTCCTAGCTGCAAGCATGGCGACATGGAGTTCAAGGATGGTAACAAGAATGGTCGTGCATGGGGTGGGTACTTCTGCCGACACATTGGTGTACAAGGGTCAGAGCCTAAGTGTCCGACACTCTGGTATCAGCTAAGTAGTCAAGGCACATGGGAACCACAGAAAGCGAGAGCATAATGGGTTACATCGAGATACATAATGCAGATGGTCTAGGTGGATGGGTCAACTTTGATGACATTCCGTTCATAGAAATCATCAACTGTCAATTATGTAATGAGCCAACAGAAGCTAGAGACATTGTTGCTAACATTGTAATTAAAGAAGAAAAGCCTGTAGTTGGTGCATGGCAGTGTCGCAAGTGTCATGCGGTAAATGGCTAATAGCAGGCGCACACGAGGTTTCCGCACTGAGCGTGTAGTCAGTCAGTACCTATCGACTGTCTGGCCTAATGCTAATGTGGGAAGGGGTAGTGGCAAGGACATTGTCGGAGTTCCTTTTGACTGTGAGGTCAAATCTAGAACGGGCTTTCAGCCTCTCAGTTATTTACGACAATTAAAAGCTCGAACTGACAAATCTGGGGAATTGGGGTTCGGGGTTTTACGGCTTAACGGACAAGGAGAAGATGCTGCTGAGTATTGCGCCATCATCCGATTGGCCGATCTATTGCCACTACTCATACTTAAATACGGTCACTTAGACAAAGAACCTACAGAAGCAGACATCGACCGTTGCTCTGGATGTGGGTCATACATGATAAGGAAATGTTTAACATGCCAGCCTACGACTACAAATGCAGCCGATGCAATCTCAATCAAGAGATCACTCATGGATGGCACAATCGACCAGTAGTTCTATGTCAATACTGTAATGAACCAATGACAAAGATAATTACGGCTAATCCAATTCACTTCAAGGGCAAAGGATGGGGCAAAGACTAACGACACGCCCAACGCAAGGGTGAGCCAATTAAGGCTCTGACCAGCACTTTTACCTGTAAGGAGTTAAAACATGCTTGACACACTCGGTACTCTCAGGGCTAGAGCCCATAAGGGGCTCAGAGCGAGCCGCTCGCGGATAGCTCGCTCGGTAGCCATCGCTATTGGGATAACTCTATTATCACCAATGTCTGCTGCTAATACTGGGCAAATAGATGCCTTCAAATACAATCCTAGAAAATACATAAATGCCACAATGAATAAGACTGAGGCTAAATGTATTAAGTTACTTATAGCAAAAGAATCAGCATGGAATCATAAAGCAGTAGGTAATCTATCTGGTACTCATAGAGTCTATGGATTATTACAGATTAAGAACCCTATTGCTAAAGACATGAACCCTATGCAACAGATACAGTTACACATGAGATACTTAGATCATAGGTATGATGGATCAGCATGCAAAGCATGGTCTCACTTTAAGATTAAGGGTTGGCATTGAGTAGAGCTGCAAGTCATAGAGAGTTAGGCACTCAACGCTGGAAGGATCAGCGCTTGCGTGTCCTTAAGCGTGACTCATACATCTGTGCATACTGTAGTGGTGAGGCAACACAGGTTGACCATGTCATTCCTCGTGCAAGTGGTGGTGGTCATGAGCTGGATAACTTAGTGGCATGTTGCGCACCATGTAACTCACGCAAGGGAGCGCACAATGAGGGCGTTTTTTTAGCAAGAGGTGCTACCCCCCCTGTCTTTTCAGAACATCTCTCCCTGACACAGTCCAAGACGATGCTGGACAGTCCGTTTAAGATCCGACCTAAACCGATTTCATGACAACTAAGACCAAACGATCCAAGCCGCTCCGAGGGGCGCTTAAACCGAGGCTTCACAGCGCGTGGCTTAAGGGCGAAACTAAAGGAACACAGGTTGCAGAGCTTGCAGAGCGCATTGGTCAGCCTTTACTCGACTGGCAAAAACTAATACTTGATGACATGTGTACCGTGGACAAGAAATCTATGTTTATTCGCAAGACCAACCTGCTGCTTATAGCAAGACAGTCAGGAAAGTCTCATCTTGCTCGAATGCGCTGTTTAGCAGGGCTGTTTATGTTCGGTGAGAAAGACATCCTCATTATGTCCTCAAATAGAGCTATGGCCATGAAGTCCTTTAACATAATGGCTGACATCATTGAGAGAAACGACTGGATGAGAGCGCAACTTAAAGATGGAGATCCTAAGAAGGGTATTCGTAGAACTAACGGGGATGAACGAATCATTCTTGCTAATGGAGCGCAATTAGAAGTAGCCGCTGCAACCTCAGATGGCGCTCGTGGCAGAACAGCCGATTTCTTATGGATTGACGAATTACGAGAAGTCTCAGAAGCCGCGATGGATGCTGCAAAGAGCGTAACGCTTGCAAGAATGAATAGTCAGCGATTATTTACTAGTAATGCTGGTGATGCCTATTCCACAGTACTGAATTCTTTACACGAGTCTTGTAAGAACTACCCACCTAAGAGTTTAGGTTATTACGAGTATTCAGCACCAGATTTCTGCGACATCTGGGATAGAAATGCATGGGCGCTTGCAAATCCGTCAATGGGCTATTTAATTTCTGTCGAGGCCATTGAGGAAACGATCGCATCATCCACACCAGATGCAGCTCGCACGGAGACCCTTTGTCAGTGGATAAGCGCATTAAATTGCCCCTTCAGTACTGAGATTCTTGAAAACAGTTCGGATAGCACACTAGAAATGACTGTAGGGGCTTATACTGTATTCGGTTTCGATGTCAGTCCTTCAAGGCGAAACGGATCACTAGTCGCAGGACAACTTCTGCCAGATGGAAGGATTGGCATCGGGATCTTAGAGACTTATAGTTCTCAAGTAGCCATTGACGAGCTCAAGATGGCGGCATCCATAAAATCATGGGTCGATTTGTACAAACCGAGGCTTGTCTGTTTTGATCGCTATGCTACTCAGACTATTGCCGATCGATTGGCTAATTCTGGAGTTGTAGTCGAAGATGTATCAGGCCAGCAGTTCTACAAAGCCTGTGGTGACTTATTAGAAGGATTGACTAACCTCAGAGTCGTTCACAATGGTATGAAAGAGCTAGTTGAGCAATTTCAAAACACAGCGGCTAAGCAAAACGATAGCGCTTGGAGAATCATAAAAAGGCGCAGCAGTGGCGACATAAGTGCGCCAATCGGATTAGCCATGTGCGTTAGCAAGTTAATGATCCCAACACCTAAGCCACAGATTTATACTTAGACACGCCCACGGCGTGTTGTCTATTTACTTGACAAATGCTATCCTTTATGTCTATGGGTCGCATACTGCAAACATTCGGGCTAGAAGCAAAGCCACAATTACAAGCTCAATCCGCACCACAGGTATTGGGTGAGTATTCACCTTATGCAATGCCTTTCCAGTATGCCTATGTTGGCAGAACAGAAGCAATGGGAGTTCCAGCCTTAGCGCGTTGCCGCAATTTACTTGCTGGCACAATCGGAGCAATTCCTTTAGAGCTTTACAAAAAATCTACCAATGAAGAACTTGGTTCACCTGCATGGTTAGAACAGCCTTCATATTCACAGCCACGATCAGTAACTATTGCATGGACTGTTGACTCATTATTGTTTTACGGTCAAGCCTTTTGGAAAGTTGTAGAAGTTTATGCAGAAGATGGCCGACCATCTCGCTTTGAGTGGATTGCCAATCATCGGGTAACTGCAACACTAGACAGCACAAATACTTTTGTAAAGTCTTACGCAGTAGATGGCACTACCTTGCCTATGGATGGCTTGGGATCTCTAATTACCTTCCAATCACTTTCAGATGGAATCCTCAATACTGGAGTTCAGACAATTCGAGCTGCTATCGATGTTCAAAAGGCGGCAACAATAGCTGCATCAACTCCAATGGCATCTGGTTATATTAAAAACACAGGAGCAGACTTAGATCCTAAAGAAGTTCAAGGATTATTAGCAGCATGGAAGAACGCTCGCAATAATCGCTCTACTGCTTATCTAACTTCTACTTTAGAATACAATGCAGTCTCATTCTCACCTAAAGACATGATGTACGGGGATGCGATTTTCAACCTTGCTACAGAATGCGCCAGATTGTGCAATGTACCTGCTTACTATGTTTCAGCAGATCAGAACAACTCAATGACTTATGCAAATGTGCAAGATGAGCGCAAGCAATTTTTAACTCTATCTCTACAGCCATTCATTACAGCGATTGAAGATCGCCTATCAATGGATGACATCACTGCTCGTGGAAATGTTGTCAAGTTTGACATCGATAAGAACTTCCTGCGTACAGATCCACTTCAAGAGTTAGCAGTAATTGAAAAACTACTAACCCTTAACCTTATTACTCCAGAGCAAGCGATGGAGATGACAGACCTAACACCTAACGGAAACAATGGTATGGAATGAATCAAATAATCACATTCTCAGCTGATCTAACAGCAGACTCAGCCAACCGCACCATCTCAGGCAAGATTGTGCCTCTCAACATCGAGGCTGGATCTACTAACATGGGCAAAGTAATCTTTGAGTCTGGATCAATCGAGATCGCAGATCCTAAGTCAATTAAGCTGCTTAATCAGCATGACATTAAAAAGCCTTTAGGTCGTGGCATTACATTTAGCGAATCAGAAGATGCAATTCATGCAGTCTTTTCTGTCAGTCGCTCACAGCGCGGCACAGAAGCTCTAATCCTTGCTGAAGAAGGTTTGCAGTCAGGATTGAGTATTGGTGCAGAAGTTCTCAAGTCAAAGATCAAGGATGGCGTGACTTATGTATCCGCTGCTCGCTTGGTCGAAGTAAGTTTGGTAACAGAGCCAGCATTTAAGTCTGCTCAAGTTACTGATATTGCAGCAGAAGAATCTGCTGTAGAAGAAACAATCCAACCAACAGAAAGCGAGACAGCCACCGTGGAAGAAACCACTCCAGCAGTCGAAGCAACACCAGTTGAGGCTCCAGCGGTTGAAGCTGCTCGCCCAACTGTTTCAGCGGCATATTACACAAAGCCACGCATTGAAGTTACAGCAGCAAAGTACGCTGAGAACTCAATTCGCGCAGCACTAGGTGATGAGTCAGCTCGTCAATACATACGCGCAGCAGATGACACAACAGACAACGCAGGTCTTGTACCAACACGCCAGTTGTCAGAAATCATCAACCCACTCGGTACAACAATCCGTCCATCAATCGATGCAATCTCTCGTGGAGTGCTTCCTGATGCTGGTATGACATTTGAAATTCCAAAGATTACACAAATGCCAACAGTTGCAATCGAGCCAGAAGGTGACGCATTTAGCGACACAGATCAAAATGCTTCATTCTTATCTGTAACAGTACAGAAGTATGCAGGACAACAGACATTCTCTGTTGAATTGCTAGATCGTACATCTCCAGCATTCTTCGATGAGCTAGTACGCAACATGGCAGCAGCTTATGCAAAGGCAACAAACGCAGCAGTCAACGCAGCACTTATCTCAGGTGCAACAACAGATGCAACAACAGTTGCAGCATACCCATCAGCATCAGAGCTTTTGGGAATTGTTGCTCGCGGTTCAGCTTCTGTTTATGGAGCAACAGCAGGACTTCCAAATCCATTCGCTCGCAACATGGTCGTATCAACAGGACAATGGTCAAACATCATGTCACTCAATGATAACGGTCGCCCAATCTACACAGCATCACAGCCACAAAACGCAGGTGGAGCAGTTGCACCTACATCACTAACAGGCAATGTTGCAGGACTTAACCTCTATGTAGATCCAACAAACGGTGGCGATGGCGATGGAACAATCCTTATCGTTAACCCAGATGCATACACATGGTACGAGTCACCAACATACCGCCTACGCGCAGAGTCAACAGCAAACGGATCAGTAACAGTCGGTTACTACGGATTCGGTGCTATTGCAACTAAGGTTGCAGCCGGCGCATTTAAGAACAACAAGGCGTAATAAACTCACTAAGTCGCTCTAGGGGTCAGTAGCCCTCTGACCCCTAGAGTCTTTAGAAAGGATTGCACATGGCACTAACTACAGTCAGCGAGTTACGCACTACGCTTGGCGTTGGCACCCTGTATCCAGATGCAACCCTTCAGGAAGTCTGTGATGCTTCCGATGCAGTCCTACTTCCTATGCTATGGAAACCTGTCTGGTTTTCAGTAGCGCATAGCAATGTTGTGGGCACAGGAACTCTTTACTTTGACATTCCAGTTAGAGACATTTTTTATGTCGGTCAAACTGTAACTATTGCCAATTCGGGCACTAGATACAATGGATCAAAGACAATCACAGCAGTAGATACTTATTCAATTTCTGTTACTACAACACACACAGTAGTACAGCCAAAACATCCTATTGAACCTTTTGGCACAGTAACAGGCGAGACTTACACAGACTGGACTACAGATACAGCAGTACAAAACGCAGCTTTGATGATCGCTGTTGAAATCTGGCAAGCAAGAACCGCTACCCTTTCAGGTTCTAACGCCATTGACTTCCAGCCCTCACCTTACCGAATGAGCGCACAGTTACTCGCTAAGGTCAGAGGATTGATCGCACACGCACTAGACCCACGCTCGATGGTGGGATAATGCCAGTTGCAGTCACTACCCTTCGCACAACATTAGCCACAGCATTAGTCGATAACACCAAGTGGCAGACATTTGCCTTTCCACCGGCCACTGTTCTTGCAAATTCAGTTATTGTCAGTCCAGATGACCCGTATTTAACACCTAGCAATAACCAGCACATCACAATCAGCCCTATGGCTAATTTTAAGATTATTATAACTGTGCCACTTTTCGATAACGAGGGGAATTTGAACGGTATAGAAGATGCAGTATGTGGCGTGTTTGCAAAGCTCGCCGCATCATCTTTGACCTATAATGTAAGCGCAATAAGCGCACCTAGTATTCTCAACGCTGCATCAGGCGATCTGCTCAGCTGCGAGATGTCCATAAACATCCTTACGAGTTGGAGCTAACATGTCCGAGTGGGAAAAAGAAAACGAAGCCTTCCTGATCAAAATCGGGCAGGTAGCACCATCAGCACCAAAGCCAGTAACTACTAAGAAAGACGAGGAATAATCTCATGGCTGTATTTCTAAATAACAATGTGGGCGTGAAGATCAACTCTGTCGATCTATCTGACCATGTCACAGCAGTAACAATCAACCGAGTATTTGATGAACTAGAAGTAACTGCGATGGGTGATAACTCACACAAGTTCGTAAAGGGCTTAGAGTCATCAACAGTCACTATCGACTTCCTAAACGACACAGCAGCAACAAATGTATTGGCAACACTACAGGCTGCATGGGGAACAACAGTTACAGCTGTATTCCTACAGACAAAGGGAACAGCAGTATCTGCTACAAACCCTTTGTACACAGTCTCAATCCTTGTCAATAACACAACAGACATTAACGGTGCTGTTGGCGACATTGGCACACAGAGCATTACATTCACATGTAACTCAACAGTTGCAGTAGCAACTACAGGCACATTCTAAACAATTAAACAAAGGGGCTAAACATGGCAAGACTAAAGATCGTTCGACAAGATGGAAGTGTGCTAGAAGGCGAGATTACTCCGGCAGTGGAGTACGCGTTCGAGATGTACGCTAAAAAGGGTTTCCACAAGGCTTTCCGCGATGAGGAAAAGCAATCGGATGTTTATTGGCTGGCATGGGAAGTCACACGCAGGTCTGGTGAGACTGTAAAGCCATTTGGGATGGAGTTTATCGAAACACTTAAAAGTGTTGAGGTGCTTGACTCTGACCCTTTAGCTTAAAGCGCGATCTCCCGTTCACCTACCTTATTGCTAGGCTAAGCATAAGGTTAGGGATCGCGCCACAACATTTATTAGAGTTAGACAAAGTAATGCTAGATGCGTTACTCATTGGCTTACAGGATGAAGCAAAGGAGATCAAAGATGCCAACGCAACTAAAAGGCGCCGTTGAACTCCGTAAGGCTTTAAGACAGTTTGCTCCCGATCTTGCTAAAGAAACTCAGAAAGAAATAGCAGGAATCTTAAAGCCAATCACTGCTAAGGCTAGAGGATTTATTCCTTCAAATTCTCCTTTATCTGGATGGGGCATGCCTACTCAAGGATCATGGGAAAGACTTCAATGGTCATCATCTGAGGCAAAGCGTGGCATTGGTTACAAGACAACACCCTCAAAGCCTAATTCTAAAGGCTTCCGCGCTTTGGCTAGAATTGTTAATGCTTCTGCTGCTGGATCTATTTATGAACTAGCTGGCACAAAACATCCTCAAGGCCGAGAACAAGCACCTGTCTATAAAGTTGCAGTTGTTGGACATTCTAATTATGGAAAGAACATTAGATCAGGAACTAAAGATCAATCTCGAAGCAATAACCCTTATGCTGGAAAACAATTTATTGATGCAATAAATGAAACAGGCAGAATTGTAGATGCTTATCAAAGAGGTCAAGGCCAAGCAGGTCGAGCATCTCGTAAATTTAGAGGCCGTGCAATCTTTAGAGCATGGGCAGAAGATGGTGGCAAAGCTAACCTTGCTGTTATTAAAGCCATTGAAACATCTGCTGCAAAACTTAATGCCACTGCTAAGGGTAGGAGATAATTATGGCTATAGCCACGATTGACATTGCAGCGGAATTTACGGGTAAAAAAGCATTCAAACAAGCAGAGACTGCAACAGACAAACTTAGCAAGGGAGTAAAAAATCTTGCTGGTGCTTTTGGCTTGGCCTTTGGTACAACTGCTGTACTAAACTATGCAAAGAAATCTGTCAGAGCCGCTGCCGATGATCAGAAGGCTCAGCAACAGTTAGCCTTAGCATTAAAGAATGTTGGACTAGAGCGAGATGCGGCAAGCACTGAGCAGTACATAAATCGCCTTGAGACTGAATTCGGTATCCTTGATGACTTGCTTCGTCCGGCTTATCAGAGACTAGCGATCGCCACGCAGAATTCTGCTGAGAGTCAAAGACTTCTAAACCTTGCACTGGACATAAGTGCTTCGACAGGTAAAGATGTTAATTCTGTAACTACGGCATTGAGTCGCGCATACTTAGGCAATAACACAGCACTTACTCGCTTAGGTGTAGGACTTAGCAAAGCCGATCTAAAGACTAAATCCTTTGAAGAAATTACGACACAGTTAGCAGATACATTTGCTGGCTCTGCTTCAGCAGCTACACAGACTTTCTCAGGCCAACTAGCCATTCTTTCAGTAGGTGCAGCCAATGCCTCTGAGATTATCGGTACTGGCCTTATTGATGCTTTAACTAATCTAGGTGAAAACACATCTGCTGCTGACCTAGCAAATAACATGAAGGCCACAGCAACTTACATTGCAGATGTTATTCGTGGCGTAGGAACTTTAGCAAGCAAGTTAAACGACATTCCAATTTTGGGTGACTTTAATGTTGGCATGATTCCTATTCTTGGCTCATACCTTGAAATGCTTCGCGAGGCTGGCAAGGTTAGAACTGACTTCAATCCTAATGAGCATAAGGCTAGACAACAGCAACTCACCACTGAAACAAAGATTACTAAACTAGGGGCAACCCAGTTGTCTAATGCAAAGAAGTTATCTGCGACTCAGAAGCAGATAGCAGCTGAGAAGAAAAAGCAAGAAGTATTAGATAAGGCTGCTCTAGTCCTTGCAGAAGGTAAAAAAGTCTTTGATGAAGAAGGAATCCAATTAGCCGCTGCTGCTCAGAGTAAGTTAACGGATGAGGAAAAGGCTCGCGTAGCCTTAAAGAAAGACATCTACGAACTAGAAGCTGCGATCAATGAAGGCAACATAATAGCGGCTGCCAAGTTGGCTAACAGCATGGTTGATAATGCTCAGAAGTTGGCAACCCTTCGCACAGACATGGTTGGTCTAAATGACATCCAAAATCCCTTTAATGCATGGCTTTTAACTATTCAAAAGATGGCTTACGAACTATCTATGTTGGCTATGGTTAAGCCTATAAGCGGTAGTGGTTTTCCAACACAGATGCTCCCGTCGGATTCTTTCTACCCGGGAGTTCAAAAACCTTATCCAAACTACTCAAACACAAATCCCTTCCCAACACAGATGATTCCATCGGATTCTTTTTATGGTAGTGGCGGCGGCACAGTAGTCAATGTCAATGTTACTGGCTCAGTTACAACAGAACGCGATCTAGTTGCAGCCATTACTCAAGGACTCTACGCACAGCAGGCATCTGGTACTCCAGTAAATTACAGTACGGCTTACTAATGGCACTACCAGCAACCCCTATCGTCAAGATCAATCTGACTGGTGGAGCATCATTTGGTGATCCATTTATCCTGGGTACATCTCGTCTAGGTTTTGCTGAGTTCGCTTCTGGATCTACAACTATTGTGGATGTATCTGCTCAAGTCTCTAAAATAGACACTCGCAAAGAGCGCAACTTATTTCAGGATAAGTATCTATCAGGTACAGCAACTGTTCGGATTATTGACGAAACGGGCGCGTGGAATCCCCAATCGGTAACGAGTCCCTACTATCCCAATCTTGTACCTTTACGCTCTATTCAAATTTCAGCCGATTACTCTGGAACAAACTATCCAATCTTTAAGGGTTACATTACGGAATACCTTTACACTTATCCTAAAGATCAGGAAATTGGCTATGTCGATTTAATCTGTTCAGATGGATTTAAGTTATTGTTTAACTC
>Ga0247722_10001078_pt1 | contig 15466 bp, 15 predicted proteins | sample MSEWelMarce3H_FC_FD_189094 | JGI IMG/M metagenome (GOLD analysis project Ga0247722, IMG submission 189094) | Subsurface sediment microbial communities from gas well in West Virginia, United States - MSEEL Well Study Marcellus 3H_FC | ecosystem: Environmental > Terrestrial > Deep subsurface >... | reverse complement strand
ATGATGACCATGTCAATGCCCCGCGAAATGGAAACCAATACTACCATGTATTATACCCCCAACTACATGAGGGTTGAAAGCCTGACCGATTTTGGAAACAATATCGTCATCACAGACAGGGTCAACAAGAAGACAACTACCCTGATTGAGGCCATGGGAAGAAAGACCGGCTTCGAATCTACTGATGCTGAGGCAGAGGTACAACGCGCCAGGATGGATTCCATGCGAAACCTGAGAAGGGATTCCTTGTCTGCCCTGGGCATCAGCTTCAAGGAGAACAAGCCTGAACTGATTTACTCTGATGAAACGAAAAAAGTATCTGGATTTACCTGCAAGAAAGTAACCATCAAGACTCTCGGACAGAACGGACAGGTTTCTGAAAATGTGATCTGGTACAATCCTGATTTCAAGATTTCACCCAAGTCAACTGCTGCATCTGCCAATCCTGGCGGATTTGGTGGCGGAAGAAGCGGTGGAATGTCCATGATGGGAGGAGCCATTCAAGGGCTTGACCTGATCAACGGCTTCCCCATGGAATATGAAATGGTCCGTGGAAATGGATTCAAAATGCACATGACCGTGTTGAAGATTCAGCCTGATGCGCAAATTGACGACAAGACTTTTGAGGTACCCAAAGGATTTGACATCAAACCAATGGGACAAGGTGGAGACATGATGAGAACCATTTTCAGGAATGGATCAAGGAGTGAAAATTAATTGATCTTCAGGATCAGATAAAACAAACAGCATTAGAATAACAGGAGCCGGCTTATGCCGGCTTTTTGTTTATATACCGCATTACATAAACCATCCCCCGGTTATAGCTGTACATCCCTTCGGGTTGATTGTTCAAGCGAAGAAACTTTGTATAAAACCAGGTGGTGAATTCATCAATGGGGCCCTGGTATTTTTTGACAAAAGTCCTGTAGAATTTCAAGTCTTTAATGGCAATCAGAGACAATTTTTTGAAATTCTTTTTTGCTGCAACCGAATCGCTCCGCCGCAGGGCATTGTTTGCATAGATGAACATCTCCAGGTTGGCAGAATATTTCAGGCAACTGTCTTTAGATTGCAGGGCTGCCAGATATCCCATAAAATTCGCCTCACTCTCCTTGGCATAGCCCAACTGATGGGCTTTTTCATGCACAGCAATGAATGGCAACATGAATGCAGGCATATGGTTGTTCATTTGCGCCTCTCCAGTGAAAGGATTGTAATATCCGCCGTATCCCATATAATTGCCAATTACCCCAAACATTGAAGCTTTGGGATGTTGGCTATCGAGTGATGAGCAATTGTCGTGTACCTGGCTCTGCAATGGAGATTTATCGAGTTCAATAGCATATCGATTGGTTTCATCCAGCAGGTACTGCGTAAACTGGAGCAACTCCTGGTTGGATGGATTTTCAGCCACAAAGCCAAACTGGTCAGGGATGCTTTTGCGGTAATAATTGAAACCCCAGAGTGCGTGAAATCCAATCCAGATCCAGGCCAACACTGTCAGATGCTTCAATAAGTGGCTGAAAAGCTGCCCATACCCTTTCCACCAATTCCTAACCCCCTGCGCCCGAATGCTTGAGGCAAATTGCCAAAGCTTATAGCCTGCCCAAACAATCACGGCACAATAAAGCAGATCTCCCACACTGAAAGGAATCCAGCCCAAACCGGCCTGCAGCACCCCCGAAACATACGGGTAAGCCCCTCTGGCATACCATTGCTCAACGCACTGATCGCTGAGCATGAACCACTGCGCTAAAATGATCAATAGCACAGCTGTAAACAATGATTTGTGGGATTTTAGAAGTTTCATCAGGAACAAAATTACAATTTTGATATTTCTCCAAAATTATCTACCTTCGCCCTCCCTTAAAAGTTCATATGTCAGTCCCCCGGGAGTTTGAGATTGCATTTGTAGGATTAAAGTCCGGAATAACGGAATTTGATTATGAATTGGGGGAAGAGTTCTTTGATGCCGAGCATCCTATCGACTTCGAAAATTGCCAAGCAAACGTGAAACTCAGTCTGGATAAACATTCAGATTTCATGCAGCTCAAGTTCGAAGTAGGTGGAAAAGCAGCAGTGCAGTGCATTCGTTGTGGCAATCCGCTGGAAGTTACCCTTTGGGATGATTTCATTATCATCGTCAAAATGGTCGACAATCCAACAGAAATGAATGAAACAAACGACGATCCGGATGTTTTCTTCATTGCCAAAAACGAAACCCACCTCAACATCAAGGATTGGCTGTTTGAATTCGTTCAACTCAGCATCCCTACCCACCCCGAGTGCGGAGAAGATGAAAAAGGTGAAACGAAATGCGACAAGGATGTACTGAAGATGCTGGAAAAATCAAACGAAAACCAAGAACAGAACGAAAATCCAATCTGGAAAGGACTGGACAAGTTCAAAGACAATTGATCAACGCCGAAAGGCATAACAATAAAGACAACTAAAATAAAATAAGATGCCAAATCCCAAACGCCGTCACTCTCAACAAAGAAGCGCAAAGAGAAGGACACACTACAAGGCTGAAACCGTTACATTGAGCAAAGACTCAACCACCGGTGAATTGCACGTACGCCACCGCGCGCACGTTAGCGAAGGTAAATTGATGTACAAAGGAAAAGTAGTAGCGGAGAAGTCCCCTATCAACTAATCACCCAGGCATCACAATTATATGTTCCAACCCCTACTTAAAAAGGCAGGGGTTGGAATTTTTTATTTCAACCATTTCTAATGACCTTTAGCAGATGAACATTGGTCTTGACATGATGGGAGGCGATTTCGCCCCACTTGAAGCAGTAAAGGGAATCAAGCTTTTGAGAGAAGCAAATTCAGGTATAGCTGATACGCAGCAAACACTCACATTGTTTGGTGACGAAGCCCAAATTTCTGCATTGCTTGCCGAACATGGTGTTTACATGAGTGGCATCAAGATTGTGCATACCACACAGGTGATTGACATGCACGAGCACCCCACCAAGGCATTTCGCGAAAAGCAGGACTCCTCCATCGCCGTAGGCTTCGGATACCTCGCCAAAGGCCTTACAGATGCTTTCATCAGCGCAGGAAACACCGGCGCCATGATGGTAGGCTCATTGTTCAGCATCAAAACCATTGAAGGGATTCAAAGGCCAACCATTGGTGCCTATATGCCCCGTGAAAACGGACAGCTGGGCTGGTTACTAGATGCAGGAATCAACTCAGATTGCAAACCAGAGAACCTCGCGCAGTTCGCGCTCTTGGGCTCTATTTTTGCAGAACAGGTGCTCAACATTCCGAACCCAAAGGTTGGACTGATCAATATAGGTGAAGAGGAAGGAAAGGGAAATTTACTGGCGCAAGCGGCCTATCCCCTGTTGAAAGAAGCAGAAGGCATCAACTTTATCGGCAATATTGAAGGAAGGGATATCTTCCTTGACAAATCAGATGTGATGATTTGTGATGGATTTACTGGCAACATCATCCTCAAACTCGCGGAAAGCATTCACGGGCTCACCCAGCGCAGGAATGTCCATGATGAGTTTTTCGACATGTTCGAATTTGAGCAATATGGCGGCGTTCCAGTCTTGGGCGTCAACAAGCCAGTGATCATTGGCCACGGCATTTCTCATGCAAAGGCCTTCAAAAACATGATCAGCATCGCCCAGAAAATGATTGAGAAGGATGTTATTGGGATGATTAAGGCGAGGGTGTAATCATTTTTGCATTACTTTATTTCTTATTTTTGTTATAATTAACAATTTTGAGAAATAAAATATCATACCTCGGCTTTGCAGATCATTTCAAATCGTGGGGGGTGTTCACAACCCAAGACATCATCAAATATTTTCCTGGATTTGACAGCCGTCGGCTGTTTGAGTGGAAGCAAAAAGGATATATCATTAAACTTGCAAAAACAGTTTACTGTTTCCCTGATTTTTGCCGCACTGAAATGCACTTGTTTAGGGTAGCAAACAAGTTATATACCCCATCATATGTTTCGTTCGAGACTGCTTTAGCATTTCACAACCTTATTCCAGAAGTCGTAATGCAACTAAAATCTGCAACAACAAGAAAAACCTATTCCTGTGAAACTGAAGTAGGGAATTTTGAATACAAGAATATCAAAGAGACGCTTTTTTTCGGATATGCCATTCATCATGTAGATGAACAGCCCGTATTGATTGCAGAGCCTGAAAAAGCATTGTTAGACCTGATATACCAAAATCCAAGCATAAAAACGAAAGCAGATTTTGCAGGATTAAGGCTAAATGAGTCAGGTATGGCTAACTTTGATTGGGTGAAAATGGAGACATATCTGACTGTTTTTAATCAAAAATCGATGAACGAAAGATTTAAAATTATCTGTAACCAATTTCAACATGCTTAGCCTACAGGAAATTCAAACAGCCTATCCCGAACATTTAAAAAACAAAGGTCGATTCATCCTTAGAGAATACCTACAGTATAAAATACTGGAAATTATTTACAATAGTGAATTCGCCAGTCAACTGATATTTCTTGGAGGCACATGCCTAAGGATTGTTCATGGGAATGAACGATTTTCAGAAGACCTTGACTTTGATAACATTGGGATGAGTGAGCCTGCATTTGAAGAAATTTCAGGTATCATTGCACAAAAGCTAAAACTGGAAGGACTGGAAGTAGAACTAAAAACAGTTTATAAAGGGGCCTACCACTGTCATATCAAATTACCAGGGATCCTCTTCAAAGCTGGGCTATCGGGATATGCTGAGGAAAAAATCCTTATTCAACTGGATACAGAACCTCAAAACTATGATTTTTCACCGGATAAGCCCATCCTCAACAAGTTTGATGTTTTTACCCAAATATTGGCTGTTCCCTTGCCCCTTTTATTGTCTCAAAAATTTCATACAGTGCTCAACAGGCCAAGAAATAAAGGTAGAGATTTTTTAGACATTGTCTTTATTCTATCAAAATCGGTAAAACCGGACTACAAATACTTAGCCCTAAAACAAGGCATCGTCAATAGCGAAACATTGAAATCAAGAATCATTCAGCATTGCAATACAATTGATCTGAAGGAAATGGCAAAGGATGTAGAACCATTTCTGTTTAAACCAAATGACCTTCAGAAAGTATTGTTATTTAAGGAGATAATTGAATCTGCAAATCTTTAACCAACCGAAACCACCATTTCTCCATTGAAAACTTTATGGCTTCTATATAATTAGGACATAAAATCATTTTTTGTGGTTATACCCCTAAAAATATTTTTTTTTATTAACTTAAGTGGGGTGTAACCTTTTTTCGGTTTGAATTCATCGGCTCGATCCAAATGAATCTATATTAATTCTCAACAGACAAATCTGATATTTCGATTTAATTATACGCTATTAAATACAATAACGTCTTAAATGAATACTTTATACGCCTTTAGATATATTTTATTATTTTTGCTCTGAATAACTGCAAAAGCATATAATGAAAGCGCTACAATCATTTCTAAAAGAAAAACGCAAACAAGCTGGTCTTACCCAATTAGAATTTGCAGAAAAAGCCGGTGTTGCGCTCACCGTAATCAGAAAAATTGAGCAGGGCAAAGGAAACCTCAATTTAGAAAAAGTAAATCATGTGCTTTCTATGTTTGGCCATACCCTTGCACCAGTTGCAAGCAAAGACCTTGAAGTAAATCAAAGCCAGGACGATGAGAACAGCTGAAATATTTTACCATGATACTTTGGCTGGAATCTTAACAGAAACCAACGAGGGGCATTTCATTTTTCAGTATGACGAAAAATATATTATCTATCATCCTGATCAGTTTTTAACCTTTACCATGCCCGTCACTAAATACCCATACCACGATAAGCACCTGTTTTCTTTTTTTGAAGGACTTATCCCTGAGGGTTGGCTTTTAAATATAGCTAAAACCCATTATAAAATCAATCCCAACGATAGAATGGGCTTATTATTGGCTTGCTGTCAAAACTGCATCGGAGCGGTGAGTGTAAAACCGTTAAACAAAGCAGATGAATAAGAAATGTTTATACTGCTATGGCGAATTGTCACAAGATGATCAATTCGATTACCACCCAAAATGTAGCCTAGCATTTTTTGGAACTAAAATACCTCCAACCTTAGACTATTCTTTAAGAGAAATGAATGAGCTGGCAAAAAAGGTAGTTTCCAGCCATATTGCGGTACCCGGTGTGCAACCCAAACTTTCACTCTCGCTGATAGATGAGACAATAAAAAAAGTGAATCTTAAACGGCTCACCGTGGTAGGAGCCTTGGGCGGAAATTATATTTTCAAACCACCGTCAACTACCTACCCTGAAATGCCAGAAAACGAACATGTTACGATGAAGATTGCAGAAGCATTCGGCATCCAAACAGTTCCTTCCAGTTTGATCAGGCTTGGATCAGGTGAATTGGCATACATCACCAAAAGAATAGACAGAACCAGTGAGGGTCACAAAATCCATATGCTGGATATGTTTCAAATTACCGAAGCAGTAGACAAGTATAAAAGCACAATGGAAAGGGTGGGTAAAGCACTGGGGCAATATTCAGCAGACACCCTCCTGGATAAATTAAGGTACTTTGAATTGGTTGTTTTTTGCTATTTGACTGGCAACAATGATATGCACCTTAAAAACTTTTCTATGATTCAAAAAGATGGCAAATGGGTGCTATCTCCTGCTTATGATTTGCTCAATGTGAATTTGGCGAATCCATCAGATCATGAAGAATTGGCACTAAGCATGGAGGGAAAGAAAAGAAAATTCACTCGCCACCATTTTGAAAGATTTGGAGCAAATTTGGGTTTGAATAACAAACAGGTTCAAGGAGTATTTGATCGATTTTTTAAAAAACAACCCAAGGCAAAAAACTTGATCGAGGAGTCTTTTTTAAGTCGAGAAACAAAAGAAAATTACTGGAAAATCATGGAACAGAAATACAAACAGCTTAGAAGCGATAAATAACCATTAACCGCTACCTATTTAAAGACAAATCTGCAACCCTTTAACCAACCAAAACCACCATCTCTCCTATAAAAGCATCACCTGGCAAAACTGTTTTGGGCTCAGCCAACACAATCGGCTCAATGCAAATGAACCTATTCCAGTCTTCATCCGGCAAATCTGAGATTCGTTTGGCACCGGCCCCTCCGGGATTCCAAACCATCCAGGAATCAAATCCTGAGGCAGTAATTTTCAGCCAATTGGAACCATTGTAAAAAAGGATATCAGGATTACCCATGTATTGCCGTTCCACCAATGCATCTGCATTCAGTTCATATGCATTTTCACCAGGAAAACTGTCCTTGAAAGGAAGTCCATCAAGGCCATTGATCTGGATATCCTTGCGGGATGATATCGCAAAATAAGGATGAAAACCACCCGTAAAAGTAAAGGCCTGTTCACCCGTATTCCGAATAGACAAACCTATGGAAAGCGTTTGCAAACTCAAGCATACATTAAATTTCAAAGCAGCATTAAATGGCCATTCCGGAAAATCAGTGGCTTTTATGTCAAGCGCATAAGAGAGGTTCTTACCATCAGCATCCTCGGCTTCATTAACCAAGCTCCATTGAAGATCGCGCACAAACCCATGCTTGCGCAAAGGGCCAGAATCACCAAATTGGGGGAACATCAAAGGTATACCACCACGGATCGGATTGTCCGGATAGACATCAACGAGTGGGCTAAGGTACAATAACTCAAGACCCGATTCCAGGGCAGCATGCAGTACCTGAGCGCCTTTTTTATCATGCATTAAATATTCCATCACCCTTGTTCAGTTGAAATTTAAACCATTGATTCCTTGTACCACTCATACACCAGGGCCAAACCATCCTTGAAATTGAACAAAGGATCGTAGCCCAGGAGTTGTTTTGCCTTTTCGATGCTGGCTTTGGAATGACGCACGTCCCCCTTGCGCTCGGGGCCATAATTGGCAGCAATATTTTTTTGACTGAGTTCCTGGAGGAATTCGAGCATTTGGTTAAGGGAAACCTGGTCTCCACAGGCAACATTGAACACTTCATGCTTGTTGATGCCATCAGACAACAAGGCCCTGATATTGGCTTGTACTGCATTTTCGACAAAGGTAAAATCCCGGCTTGTTTCACCATCACCGAAGATGGTAGGCTGCAGGTCATTGATAAAGGCCTTGCAAAAAAGCGGAATAACTGCAGCATAAGGATTGTCCGGGTTTTGACGAGGGCCAAAAACATTGAAGTAACGCAGACCAACCGTGTTCAAGCCATATACCCTGCTGAACACATCCGCATACAACTCATTCACCAGTTTGGTGACAGCATAGGGAGACAAAGGCTTGCCCTCGTTTCCCTCCACCTTGGGCAAATCCTTGCTGTCGCCATAGGTGGATGAAGAAGCTGCATAAACCATGCGCTGTATGGCACCACTTTCCTTGACAGCAGTAAGTACATTAAGAAACCCGTCAATATTGACCGAATTGGTATTGATGGGATTGTTGATGGATCGGGGAACCGAACCCAGGGCAGCCTGATGGCTGACTAGGTCTACCCCTTCCAAAGCTTTTTGACAGGTAGCATAGTCCCTGATGTCGCCTTCAATGAAATCAAAATTGGAAAGCCCGAAATAAGGCTTGATGTTGTCGATGTAACCCGTGCTGAGATCATCCAAAACAACCACCTTTTTGGCATTGTATTTCAAGAGGTATTCTACAATATTTGACCCAATGAACCCAGCACCACCGGTAACCAGAAAGGTGAGGGAAGAAAGATCCTTGTGGTGATAAAGATTATTGTACATCATAATCGGGCGTCAACATGTTCGAGAGGAACAAAGGATTTTATATCGTAAACAACAGCGTTGCTTTTGCGCAAATTGGTATAGTTAATATTGCTGAACTGTTGGTGGGCAACCGCCATGATGATGGCATCGTATTGCCTGTTGCTGACCTCATCATACTGATTGTAAGTTTTTACACCGTATTCATGCATTACTGCAGCTGGAGAAGCCCATGGGTCAAAGATGGTAACATCTACTCCGTAGGCATGTAACTCTTTCACAATGTCAATTACTTTGGTATTGCGCACATCCGGGCAGTTTTCCTTGAAGGTAAAACCAAGCACTAAAATGGAGGAATTTCTGACCCCAATATCCCTGTTCAACATGAGTTTGACCACTTCGGATGCAACATAAGGGCCCATTCCGTCATTCACCCTTCTACCAGCCAAAATAATCTCAGGATGATAACCAACCTCCATTGCTTTTTGGGCCAGGTAATAAGGGTCAACGCCGATGCAATGCCCTCCAACCAAACCAGGTTTGAACTTCAGGAAGTTCCATTTGGTTCCGGCAGCGGCCAAGACGTCGCTGGTATCAATTCCTATTTTGTTGAAAATTTTAGACAGTTCGTTGACAAAAGCAATGTTGATGTCTCGCTGTGCATTTTCAATCACCTTAGAGGCCTCCGCCACCTTGATGGAAGATGCCTTGTGCGTTCCGGCAACGATGATTGATTTGTACACCTGGTCTACGGTTTCAGCAACTTCCGGGGTAGAGCCAGAGGTTACTTTCAATATTTTGGTGACCGTATGCTCCTTGTCTCCAGGGTTGATTCGTTCAGGAGAATACCCACAGTAAAAATCTGTGTTGAACTTCAGGCCACTCACCCGCTCCAGTACCGGAACGCAATCCTGTTCGGTGCAACCCGGGTAAACGGTAGACTCATAGACGACAATATCACCTTTTTGCAACACCCTACCAACCGTCTCACTGGCCCTGACAAGGGGTGTAAGGTCAGGTCGATTGTGCTGGTCTACCGGGGTAGGAACGGTAATGATATAAAAATTGGCATCGGAAATGTCATGGCTATCAGTAGTGAATTTCAACAGTCCCGCAGCCAAAATTTGTTCTTTGCTCAACTCAAGGGTATAATCCTCCCCTGCAGACAATTCAGCAATTCGTTTCTTGTTGACGTCAAAAGCTGCCACCTCAAATTTTTTACCAAACTCAACTGCCAGGGGCAGGCCCACATATCCCAAACCTATTACAGCTATTCTGATATCTTTTAGCTCCATAATTACGATATTGTGTAAATCTATTCACTTTTTTTATAAATACCATACGGGTGGGAATCCCTAATCTAAGTGGGAATAAAAAACTAACACGTTGTAAACTTTTGGATTACAAATATTTTGATACCAGTATAAAGTAAAATCATCAAAGTCGTTCAATTGTATCAATTCTCAATTTTGATGGAATAGATTCATATCTGTGAATCAAAGTCAACTGATATTCTCGATAGATTCGCCAGATGAACGAAAAAAAACTGGCTATCATCGGATTGGGCTATGTTGGCCTACCCCTGGCATTGGAATTTTCAAAGAAACACAGGGTAGTCGGATTTGACATCAATGCTGAAAGAGTTGAGGCCCTCAAAAACGGGCACGACCATACTTTAGAAGCAGAACCAGCGTCTTTGAACGAAGCCATTGCAAGAGGAATTCATTTCTCATCAGACCAAACAGCGCTTTCCTCTTGCAACATCCATATTGTAACTGTTCCCACACCCATTGATGGCAACAATTCGCCCGATCTAAGGCCCTTGCTTGCTGCTTCAAAAACAATAGGGAAAGTGCTCAAAAAAGATGATATAGTCATTTATGAATCCACCACCTACCCTGGTTGTACAGAAGAAGATTGTGTACCCGTGCTGGAAAAAGAAAGTGGGCTGGTGTTCAACAAGGATTTTTTCTGCGGCTATTCTCCTGAAAGGATCAACCCGGGAGACAAGGTCAATACCCTGACCAAGATCAAAAAAGTAACCAGCGGCTCAACGCCGGAAATAGCCCAGGTTGTAGACAATCTCTATAAGGGCATCATTACTGCCGGCACACATCTGGCACCCTCCATCAAGGTTGCAGAAGCCTCAAAGGCCATTGAAAATGCGCAACGCGACCTGAACATTTCTTTTGTCAATGAACTGGCCCTGATATTTGATCGTGTGGGCATTGATACGCAAGATGTCTTGGCAGCGGCAGGGACGAAATGGAATTTTTTAAAATACACGCCAGGATTGGTTGGCGGGCATTGCATATCAGTAGACCCCTACTACCTTTCTCATAAGGCAGAAAGACTTGGCTATCGGCCTGCAGTCATTCTTTCCGGCAGGGAGGTCAATAACTCAATGCCCATTTTTGTAGCGAACAAAATGGTGAAACTGCTGATTAACAAAGGGAATGCAATCAAAGGAAGCAGAGCGCTACTGCTGGGCATGACCTTCAAGGAAAACTGCCCAGATATCCGGAACAGCAAAGTAGCCCATATCGCAAAAGAATTACAGGGATTTGGGATGGAAGTGGATGTCTACGACCCTTGGGCAAACGCGGATGAAGTAAGACATGAATTTGGCATCAACCTGCTCGACACATTTCCAGTTGCTGGAAGCTATGATGCCATCATCTTGACTGTTGCGCATGCGCAATTTTTGTCGATGGATATCCGGGGCCTGATGAAGGATACAGATAAAAGCGTTATTTATGACCTCAAGGCAATACTCGATCGCAGTTGGGTTGATGCGAGGTTATAAGATCACAACATTGTTCGATAACTGGAATTTAAGCTTAAATTGCATCCAGATAACACAGCTCAATGCTCTTCTCCTCCATCGCCGACAACAAGAACCCCAACTCCCTGGCCTCTTCGTTCAGATCGAAGCGGCTGAACCTTTTCAAGGGGTTTGTTGCTGGCCTGCCCAAACCGGTAAAAATCCTCGACATTGGCGGCACCCCGGAGTTTTGGAAAAATGCAGGATTGGATGCCGCTGATGTTGAAATCACTCTTTTGAACCTGGCCCTGGTTGAAACGGATTTGCCCAATGCCATCAGCATGGCCGGTGATGCCACTGATCTCTCTGCCTTTGCCGACAAATCATTCGATATTGCCTTTTCCAATTCGGTCATTGAGCACCTTTTCAGCTTCGAGAACCAGCAAAAAATGGCCCAGGAAGCAAGGCGGGTATCCACCTACCATTTTATCCAGACCCCCAATTTCTGGTTCCCCATCGAACCGCATTGGGTATTCCCCTGCTTCCAATACCTGCCCAAACCCATAAAAATCTTCCTGACCCGCTATTTTAACCTGGGGCACCTCAAAAGTGCTGGTTCCTGGGCCGCCGCCAGGCAGCAGGTGGAGGAAATCCAGTTGCTCAGCCGTTCTGAATTGGTCAAACTGTTCCCTGAGAGCAAAATCTGGGAGGAAAAGCTGCTGATTTTCAGCAAATCCTTTGTGGCGCACAATTTCAAGGGCTAACTAACCAACAATACCCCATCCACTCGCATCCATGCCTTTTTTCTGTATCTTGCAAAGGCGTAGATGAAAAAGAACCAACGCTTTTACAATGTATTGAGGTATGCACTTGATGCGGTTGCCATTGCTGTGGCATTTGCCGTCATCCAGGACATCTATCATGTGAGCAGTGCTTCCCTGTTTTTCCAGGTCGTTTTTGTGGCCATCTGCACTAGCACCTGGTATTTTGCAAGCATTTATTCTAAGCTTTATGCCGAAAGAAGGTCGAACAAGTTCTCTGAAGAAATCATCTTCATTTTCTACAATTCGGTCTTGTTTAGTGTATTGATTTCTGCCATCCTCTATTTCCTGCAACCCAGCATCAACCTGCCTTTCCTGCAATACCTGCGTTTTATCGGCACCATCTTTCTGCTGGCCACTACCACCAAATACATCCACAGGAAATACATTCATTCCATCCTTTCTCAGGGCAAAATGTATGATAAAATATTATTGGTGGGTGCAGGTGCTTCCGCTGAATACTTCTACGAAACCGTCAACAAATATTATTACTACGGCTACAAATGCATTGGCTTTGTAGACGATGAGATTGTCAAGCTCAATGGCTGTCACTATTATGGTAAAATCAGTGCGTTAGATAGTGTGCTGAAACAACAACAGGTGGACGAGGTGGTCATCACCCTTCCCAACGACAGTTACGAGAACATCAAGGCCTGTGTGGATGTTTGTGAGGTGCACAAGGTGCAGGCCAGAATTCTCCCTGATGCGGTCAAATACACCACTTCATCCGTGCAAGTGGACAATATCGGCATGATGCCGGTGCTCAATATCAGCGAATTGCCCCTCGACAAATGGGAGAACAAGGTGGTCAAAAGGGCTTTTGATGTGGTATTTTCGTTGGTTTTCTTCTGCACGCTGGGCATCATTTTCTTCCCCATCATCGCCCTGCTCATCAAGCTCACTTCCAAGGGGCCTATCCTTTTCAAGCAGGAAAGATGGGGCTTGAACAACGCCAAAATCATTTGCTACAAGTTCAGGTCCATGATTGCCGAAAGCTCGGAAGTGGACGAAGACGGAAAATACCAGATTACCGTAAAGGAAGACCCCCGGGTTACGCCCATTGGCAGGATCTTGCGCAGGACCAACCTGGATGAACTGCCCCAGTTCTGGAACGTTTTGATCGGCAACATGTCTATCGTTGGCCCCAGGCCCCATCCTACCCCCATGAACCTGGAGTCTATGCACACCGTTGAGAACTACATGCTTCGCCATATTGTTCCACCAGGCATTACCGGCTGGGCCCAGGTAAACGGTCTCCGCGGAGAGGTCAAAACAGCCAAGGACATGCAGCGCCGGGTGGACTTTGACCTTTACTACATCCACCGCTGGACCTTCTGGATGGACAGCCAGATCATCCTGCAGACGGTGATTAACTTTTTGAGGGGGGATCAGAATGCTTATTAACAGCTGAGGGAAAGGCAAAGGGGTGAGCTTGCCTGCCGAAGGCAGGGGGGATTTTACTAAAATTATTTCATGAGAGTCTTTATTGCGACTATTCTACTGACAATTTCTCTGCAGGGTACTGGTCAGACCGTTTGGGAGAACCATCACGCACCTGTTTACGGATACCTTTCCCGCATGGCCATGAAAGGCCATATCGAGCTCAACGATGTCATCCTGCCCATCAGCAGGGCAAAAATCCTTGAACACCTCGACACCCTACAGACAAAACAACTTTCCGCCATCGAGAAAAAAGAACTTGGGTTTTATTTGCAGGAATTTAAGGCAGGATTTAGCGGATCAGCCACTGCAGTGCTTTCTACTCCAAAAAATCGCGATTCCACCCCTCAAACCTCATCCCCTGCCTTTCCCCTGCCTTCGGCAGGCAAGCTCACCCCTACTTTTCCCTCATCCCTCAGTATTTTTAAAAAAGACCCCAACAACAGGTTCCGCTTCCTCGGCGTAAACAACCCCGACTTCAAGCTCTTTATTGATCCCATCCTTGGCTACAAGCAAGTTTCCGGCACTGAAATGAGCTTCAGGGAAATGAGCAATGGCATCAACCTCTGGGGGCAGGCCAAGCGATTCGGGTTTCAAATGTATTACAGGGACTATACCCTGACCGGCGACGGGCTGAACAACATCAACAGTGAAAATCCGACTACCGGCATCATCGACCTGATCAACCGGGACCCCAAAAAAAAGAACCACAACGAAATCAAGGGGCATGTTTCTTATGCCTGGAAAAATGGATCAGTCAGCCTGGGAAAAGACCACCTGCTCTTTGGCTATGGCGAATCGGGTAAAATCATCCTCTCCGACCGTGCGCCTTCCTACCCCTATATCCGGCTGGACTACAATCCGCTGAAATGGCTGCATTTCAACTATGCCCATGCCTGGCTGAACTCAAACCTTGTGGATTCTGCCAGAACCTATGGCACAGGTACCACTGGGGTGAGCGGAGACATTCGGGTACGCTATATTTCAAAGTTCCTGGTGACCCACTCCCTGACTCTCCTGCCCCTGAAGGGCCTTTCAGTTACCCTGGGTGAATCCATGGTCTACAGCGACAAACTGGATGTGGGTTTCATGATTCCCCTGATGTATTTCAAGGCTTATGACAACAACAGGAGCAATTACCTGATCAATGCGGGGTCAAATGGACAGCTATTCCTGCAAGTAAGCTCACGCAACCACATCAAAAATACCCACCTCTATGCCAACATGTTCATTGATGAGTTGAGCGTCACCAAGGTGTTCGACAAAATGAAATCAAGGAACCAGCTGGGCGTATTGATGGGGGCTTCAGTTACAGATTTATTCCTGCCTTATTTCACGCTCGGCGCGGAATACACGCGCGTCAATCCTTTTGTTTACAGGAACCTGATTCCTGCACAGGATTATATTCAGTACAAACAGGAACTGGGAGACTGGATGGGAAATAATTTTGACCGGATCGCTTTGATGGCCAAATACAGCCCGATCCCTAAACTCAGGCTAGACCTGAGACTCCAGAAAATCAGAAAAGGTGGTGCGGGTACTTTGGTGCAGCAGTACCAAGCGGAACCACAACCGGAGTTTTTGTTTGACTACCAAAAAAGCAGGACGGACATCATTTTCAATGCCCAGTACGAGTGGATCAACAACTTGTATTTCTTTGCTGGCTACCACCACAAAACAAACAAGCCGGTTTG
>Ga0247722_10001077_pt1 | contig 15468 bp, 18 predicted proteins | sample MSEWelMarce3H_FC_FD_189094 | JGI IMG/M metagenome (GOLD analysis project Ga0247722, IMG submission 189094) | Subsurface sediment microbial communities from gas well in West Virginia, United States - MSEEL Well Study Marcellus 3H_FC | ecosystem: Environmental > Terrestrial > Deep subsurface >... | reverse complement strand
GGTCTTAGTAATGCATTTGATAAATAGATCCTACACAATTCGTGTGAATGCTGATGTAAAAAGCAAAGGCACAAAATTGATTGTAATTGATGGTGAACGCCGGTTTGAAATTGTTCACATCAAAGAAATAGGAAGAACGCATTTAGAAATATTGTGCAAAAACTATGAGTAGCAGCATTCAAATTGATGTAATTGGTTTTGATAAATTGACCGCGCAATTAAAACGCTTGGCCGATGATAAGAGTAAGAAACGCGAAGTGTTGATTATTCTTAGAAATGTTGCAAAACCTACATTAAGTGCTGCGCGAAGTTTAGCACCTATTTCAAAGAAACCACACAAAGCGCGTGGTAAAACTATCAGCCCTGGTAACTTGAAAAAGTCACTTGGAAACATAACCGGAAAACAAGACAATCCAACTATTTATGTTGGTGCTCGCGCTAAAGGTTCTAATAATGGTTGGTATGCGCACTTTGTACATGAAGGTATAAATATTTACCGGACCGGTTTTAAACGCAAACGCGTTCGTGGTGCAAATAGCGCCGGAGCTTTAAGAAGAACACAAGGAAATCCGTTCTTGACCAAAGCTTATGCACAAACCAACGGCACTGTTACCGCCGATGCCGAAAAGCAAATGGTAGCATTTATTCAACGTAGAATTCAAAGGTTAAGTTAAGATGTTAAAACAACTATCTGAAGAAATAATAAGTTTTTTGTGGGCTCAAAGTGAGTTTACTACTGTAATGGCAAAGAAGCCTTTCCCTATTATTGCTTTGGCTGGAAATGATTTTCCGCTTACAACTTACCGAATTACTGAAGTGCTTGGTGTATCTAAAGATGCAGCCGGTGCCACATTTGAACTATCGTTTTGGTTCGGATTGGAACAGTATGATGAATGTGTTGATTTTACCGATGCAATGGTGACATTGCTCAAAACAAAATACCGATTTATATCTTCCACTGTTGACATCAGTGAAGATACCATGAATTATAACGGAATAATTAATCTTGAAAAAATTTAAAGATGGCAGCAGGTCAAATTTATAACGGTACCAATGTGCGTTTGTCTTATGAAGGCAAAGTGTTGTACCACACCACAGCGTGTAAGTTGCAAATTTCTTCTAAACTAGAAGAAATTGCTACAAAAGACACCAATGGTTCTGTAGTTACACCAGGTAACTATGCTTGGACCGTAACAGCTGAAGCATTAGTTGCTGATATGCCATCGGGTTCAACTACGCAAATTGGCGCAATGGATATTGTTGACTATCAGTTAGCAAAAACAGCGCTTGATATTGAATTCACAAGTGGTGTTGCTGGTGATTGGAAATATGCCGGATCTGTATATGTTGAAAGTGCTGATATCGATGCAACAGTGGATCAGTCAATCACAGGTTCATTCTCTTTCAAAGGAAATGGTGACTTGACTAAAAGTATAGTTCCTTCACCTAATCCTACAATGACAAGTTCAGATACTATTGCTATTGAAAGTGGTGTTGCTGATGATTTTCAAGTTACTGCAACTAATGGACCTTTGACAAGTTTTAGTATTACAGGTGCGAATTCATTACCTACAAATGTTTCTTTAAATACAAGTACAGGTTTAATTTCTTGGACAAGTTCAGTGACTCCAGGAACCTATACTGTTGAATTGCAAATTTTCAATAGTTCAGGATGGACAACTGAAACGATTACTTTTAACGTTTCTTAATATTAATTAAAAAAATTTAGAAATTATGGCAGCAGGTCAAATTTATAACGGTACCAATGTGCGTTTGTCTTATGAAGGCAAAGTGTTGTACCACACCACAGCGTGTAAATTGCAAATTTCTTCTAAGTTAGAAGAAATTGCTACAAAAGACACAGCCGGTTCTGTAGTTACACCAGGTAATTATGCTTGGACCGTAACAGCCGAAGCATTAGTGGCCGATAAACCATCGGGTTCAACTACACAAATTGGCGCAATGGATATTGTTGATTATCAATTAGCAAAAACCGAATTGGATATCGAGTTTACTAGCGGTGAAACCGGTGATTGGAAGTATGCCGGATCAGTATTTGTAGAAAGTGCTGATATCGATGCAACAGTGGATCAGTCAATGACAGGTTCATTTTCTTTCAAAGGAAATGGTGACTTAACCAAAACTATTATTTCGTAATGAACGAAATAAAAATTGAAGTAAACGGAAAAACCTTTGTGCTAAAGTTTGGCATGAAGGTTTTCCGATTGCTTTCATCAAAGTGGAATATTGCCGGATTGAACGGAATATTCGCGCGCTTGGCCATCTTTGAAAACATTACTGATGATGTAAGTTTTGAGCAGCTCGATGTGATAAACGATTTAATTATTGCTTCGGTGCAAGCCAATGAAGAAAATAAGGAACCGTTAACTGCTGATGAACTCGATGCTTTATTTTTATCTGATAGTGCTACAATGATGGGAATTATTGAACAAGTTTTTAAAGGTTTTATTGCTTCTATTCCACAAGCTAATGCTGTGGGAAAGAAGAAAGCGGTGAAGAAATAAGCCGCGATAATACCGATCTAACGTTTGATGATTTAGAAGAAATAGCTTTCGGTCAATTAAAACTGTCACCAACAGGATTTGATAATTTAACCTATAGGCAGTTTACCAACATGGTAAACGGCTACCGAAAAGAAAAAGACCTGGAAAGCCGGGAACGGTTTGTTCAAATGCGAAAGCTAATGTGGGCCACATTAATGCCTAACATGAAAAAAGGTTTTCAGGAAAAAGATATTATCATCTTTCCTTGGGAAGAAAACATGATCAAGACCATAACGCTTGAAGAAAATGCAAAATTGCTTAGTGATATTGAAAAAGTAAAAGCATTTTATGATCGAGTTGATGGGAAGAAAAATGAAGCTTAAAAGTTTTTTTGGGAAATGTTTGTTTTTATTTTTGAGGGAAAAGCCACTGCATTTGTAGTGGCTTTTTTTTGTTATAAACGGAAAATTTTTCCGTAACAAACTAAAGTGCTAAAACTACTTTTAACCATTGATTTAAAAGTGTTTAATACATGGGTTTAGCCGCTATCAACATAAAGTTTACCGCTGATTTACGCGGCTTCAGTACTGAGATGCAGAATAGCATTCGCCGTATTGGTGCCATGGGTAAAGAGTTGCAAAACACCGGGCGTAACCTTTCAACCTTTGTATCACTTCCTTTAGTTGCTGCCGGTGCAGCAGCGGTTAAGTTTGCCAGCGATTATGAAGAAAGCGTAAATAAAGTAAATGTTGCTTTTGGGCCAGCTTCAAATTCGGTAAAAGAATTTGCAAAAACATCACTTGAAAGCTTTGGTATTGCTGAAGGAACTGCCTTGGATATGGCAGCTACTTTTGGTGATATGGCCACTGCTTTAGGTTTGCCTGTAGAGAAAGCAGCCGGAATGAGTAAATCCTTAGTAGGATTGGCTGGTGACTTGGCATCGTTTAAAAATATTTCTATTGATATAGCCAACACAGCTTTAAGTGGCATCTTTACCGGTGAAACGGAATCGCTTAAAAAGTTGGGCATCGTAATGACCGAAGCGAATCTTTCGGCCTTTGCATTAAGCCAGGGTATCAATAAGCAAATGAAAGATATGTCGCAAGCTGAAAAAGTGGCTTTGCGTTACAATTATATCCTTTCTGTGACTAAGAATTCTCAGGGTGATTTTGCGCGCACAGGTGGTGGTGCTGCCAACCAAATGAGAATCTTCCAGGAATCATTGAAACAAGTGGGCCAACAACTTGGCGCGGTTATACTTCCTGTCTTTACTCGATTGATCACCTTTGTGAATGGAGCTATTAAAAGCTTCTCGGGTTTATCTGATGAAACCAAAACTACTATCGTAGCTATTGCAGGAGTTGCCGCTGCTATCGGTCCTTTGTTATCGGTAACCGGTTCATTGTTGACTTTTGTGCCTAATTTAATCACAAAGTTTAATGCTTTAAAGGATGCTTTAATAGGATTACAAACACTTATTGCAGCTAATCCTTATACTGCTTTGGCGGTGGCTATTGCAGCGGTTGCTGCCGGATTGTTTATATGGTATAGTAATTCTGAAAAAGTAGTAACCGCACAGGAATCATTGAATACTGCTATTGCTGCCGGTGATAAAGCAGCGGCTACTGAAGTTGGAACGCTTGATCGTTTATATGCAGCATCAACCAACTTAAAAAGTGGTATTGATGAACGAAAAGCAGCTTACAAAAGTTTACAGGAATTATATCCGGCCTACTTCAAAAACATTGATTTTGAAAATTTAAAGAATGCGCAATCTGTTGGTATTTATAAAGAATTGCGCCAGGCTATTTTTGATAAATCGCGTGCGGTGGCTATTGAAGGTGAACTTCAAAAAAGAGCTAACGAACGTGTTGAAAAAGAAATTGCGCTTAAAAATGATATAGCTAAAACTGAAGCTGAGATTCAAAGAATTAAAAAAGGTGCGGCGGTTGTTGTTATTCAAGAAGCGAATGCTAGTGAAAAAACACTTAGGGTAACTGCTTCAAGGGCCGATTTGTTATTGGCTCAAAATAAGTTACTAAAACTACAAAATTCTGAGCTTAAAAAGTTTACTGAAGATGCTTTGGCTTCGGACCAGGTTTTACTTGATTCAAAAGCGCAATATGATGCCAAAACAAGTAAGCTTACTGAAAACGAGATTGAACGCCAAAAGGCTTTAATTGCGCAAAATGCTTTGCAAATTGAAAGCAATAATACCTTAAAGGCAAATACTATAGCTTACTTTGAAAGTTTGATCACTCAGGCGCAAAAAGAGCAAAAAGAAGTTTCTACAACCGGAAAAGAGTTTGATGTTTTACAAACTAAAATTGATGCCTATCAAAAGAAAATTGATACTATTTCCGGAAAAGAATTCAAACTTCCAAAACCGCAAGTTCCTAATGCTGATACATCTTTTGTATCGCCTTCATTAGATAATTCATTGTTAGGTTTAAAAGATCAATTATCTTATTTTGAAACTTTACGTGATGGCTTATCACAAACATCTTCTGAATACAAAGCTTTTGATGATGTTATCAGTGGTTTAAAACTGCAAATAAACACTATTGAAGGTGTTGATGCGGTGAAAGGTCAAGTTGATGAATTGACTCAGGCGCAAATTCGTTTAAAAGAAGTTGGTGAGTTAATAGGTTCTTCTGTTGCTGATACATTTTCTTTTTTAGCTAATTCTTTGTCTGAGTCTTTAGGTTTGGCAAAGAATGGTCTTGAAGGATTTGCATCCGGGCTTTTACAAACTATTACCAAGTTAATTTCAATGTATTTAGCGCAATCCATTGCAAGTTCCATTGCTGGTGCAACTGCATCGGGAGCAGCAACCGGACCAGCGGCAATATTTACAACACCTGCTTTTATTGCTACGGCTGTTGGTGGTGTTTTAGCGGCTTTTGCATCTATACCAAAGTTTGAAACCGGTGGTGTTATTGGTGGCCAATCTTTTTATGGTGATAAGATCTTGGCGCGTGTAAATAGTGGTGAACTTATCTTGAATAACAAACAACAAAGAAATCTTTATGGCCAATTGAACGGAAACAGTGTTCAACCTGTAGTGTTGGGTGGTGGTTTTGAATTAAGTGGTGATACTGTAAGATTGATGCTAAATAGAAACGAACAAAAAAGAGGAAGAATCGGTGGCTAATAGAGTAAAAATAATATTTCCTTCTAATCCTACGGCGTTTTATTTAATGTCGTTTTCGGTATTTAATGTGGCTTTAGGCTATAGTAAATGGCTAAGTAAAACATTTATTACCGGAACACCAACCGCCAGCAATCATGTTCGTATAGGCGCTACGCTTGCCGATACTATGGTGAATTTGTTGGATAATTTGAATGCTAATGATTTGGATGGTATTGCAAGCTTTGAAGCTAGTGGAACCAATGGTTTTTATGTAAACCTATCGGTGGCCGCTACTTGGACATATAGCAATCTTACTGATCCTGGTAGTACTATTACAACTTTATATTATGAAACAATCACAACATTAGAACCTGAAACTTTATCATCATTGGTTTATAAAGATATATCAATAAGAATTTTTGACACTTATGTAAATGAGCGCGTTTTAATTGAAGAATTGGCTTCGGCTACTGCCTGTAATATTGAATGGAATGCCGGTGATGATTTGTATAAAGAAATCATGGCTTCTAACTGTGTTTTTAATATGTTGGTTCCTGAAGCTGATGATGCGCATTTCATTCATTTATTTAGCGGTGATGAACAGCGTTATCGCGTTGAAGTAGTTGGTGTTGATGAAGATGATAATGAGTTGTTAATATGGAAGGGTTTTTTATTGCCTGATCCGTACAATGAGCCATACCAGCAGGTAAGTTTCTTTGTTGATTTTACGGCAACCGATATGATATCGGCATTGAAAGGTAAATACCTTCCACCTTGGTATTACCATAACACTATTCCTATTGCGCAAGTTTTTGCGTATTGCTTAGCCAATACCGGTTTAAGCCAAAATATAGTGGTAAAGCCATCGGTGGTTCCTGATGGTGATTTGTTTACATGGAACGCTATTTGCGTTGATATGCGCGAATTTTTAGAAGATGACAAATACAAAGACTGCTTCAAAATTGTAGAATCATTACTTAAAAGTAATGTACTTACGCTAAGTAGTTTCCGTGGTTATTGGTGGCTTGAAGGTGTGCATCGCAAAGGTGAAGTTGATACAACTAATTATCAGTTTGATACCGATGGTAATAGAATAGGTGATTTAATAGTTAGTAAAAATGTAGTTGATTGCATTGGCTCTTTACAACCAACACCAAACTTTACTGCTAATACACCTTGGAAAAAGGTTAATGTGAATTTTAAAGTTAATGGAACTAAAAACTTGTTTACTGATTCGGTTGTTAATATTACAAAATCAAATCAGTTTTATTCTGTTTATAAAACCGTTGGATATCCTTTGCCTACTGAATTAATTACACAATATTATTCTGTAGTTAAAATGAAGAAATGGCTTGAAAATTTGAATGGTGAATTTTTAATAAGGGATTATTGGAACCCTTTTGCAGCTGCTACAAATACTGAAAACTTCTCGATTCTTTATTGGGTTCGGATTATTCCTTCCGGTCCAGGTGTTCCTGATTATAATTATAATGAAGCCGCTGTTTTAAATAGATATATTGAATGTCCTGAAACGCCTTTTGTTAAGCCAGGGCATCTTTATGAAATGGAAATGGAGTTTACAATTGATGGTGTAAATTTAGATGTTAGTGAAACAACTTTTAAAACAAAATTATCTGAAGGTTACTATGATAAATTGATTCCGTTTCAGATTTTTATTGATGGTGTTGAAAAATATTCAAATAGGCCTAGTTTTTCAAGCGATACAAATTTAAGATATGTGGCAGAATTATCTGATTGGTTAGGTGATTCGAAAAAGATTTCTTTTAAATTAAATTTTAATTTTAATGCTGATATTGAAGGTTTGCTGAAAATTAGGTTTTTAATGCCTATTCAAAATGAAAGTTCAGGTGGCCTTGAAAATTTCACTTGGACCAGGGTAAGAAGTGATTTATTGAAGTTGACTTTAGTTGAAGATTATGATGAAAATGGTGATACTATTGCTGTTAGAGATATAAATTTTACTAAGGAATTAGATTTTGATCTTGAGATTTCTGCTTCTGTTGATAATTCGGTTTTAAATTCATTTTCTTTAGGTTACCCTGTTGATCAAAACTATTTTAAAACTATTGATCGAACTGCTGATAACTCTGATTATACTGCGCATCATTATTTTCTACCTAATGTTGATTTAGAGTTAATTTATAATACATTTTCGGTTCCTTATAATCTTATAAAACACCTTTTTGAGAATAAAAAATTGAAAACTGTCTTTCTTGAAAAAGAAAATGGTAATAGTTTTTCTTTCAGTGATTTATGGTTTTTTTATAATGCGACTAATTCAAAGATTTCTTTTCTTAAAGAATTTGATGGCTTTCCGGTTATTCCTAAAAAATATAAAGCTTATCCTGATGTTCAGGCTGAAGATGTGTTGAAATATATGCACGTACAATATGCGACTGAAAACTTTGCCAATCGTTTAAATTGGCGTTTGTATGATGGTGAAGTTGTAGATACTTATCCGAAAACTGTTGCAAAAGCTTTGCATGGTGTGCAACCCGAAATGATTTACCGATTAGAAGCGCAAGCTTTGAAGCTATTGTTTCCTGATTGTTTGATTAAATTTTATTTCGATGACCAGGACAGAAACTTTATTCCAACAACCTTAAAGCTCGATTTGTTTAATGGCAAAACATCGTTTGTGGCCACTGAAGCAAAGTTTACTGAGTTAACCGATATAAGTTATGAGTAGAAAAATCCAAATAGTATTAAACGGCCATTTAGACCGTGCCGAAATTGTGGCTGCTTTGGCGGCTGATAGTACTTACATTATTGATGTAGTGGATAACTATGTGAATCCTGAAACAGTATTGTCTTTGGATGTGTTTGACCTGGATGCGACCAACAAAGAAGCGTTTTATAAAACACTTGATAATGCCACACACTTAGTTGAAGCTGCTGCTTTGATTTGGAAAATACAACGCACCGGAAAAGTGTTTGATTTGAACGATTCGTTTGTGCGTGACGCTGTAAGTACTGATGGAACCTTGACAAAAATTCCTGATGGTACACCACTGAAAGCGTGTTTTGAAATACCTGGATTTGCAGTTAATACAATACATGAATTTGTGTTTTGGATTGCTGAAGATTTCAATCCAATTGATTTGACCGCACTTGATGCGATGGGAATAACGGTAACCGGTGATGGTGGCTATTTTGAAATAGCTAACCTAACCGAATGTAAAGTTTCTTTCAGTGTGCCTAGTGGCGTGACTGATGTGTATATAATTGATGATCCTAATAGTGCTACGGCCATTGCAGTGTAATGAATTCTATTTTAAGAATAACATTTTTAGAACCGGCTGAAGTAGATGATACTTTGGTGTTTGACTATCATTCGTTTTTTCCTGATACAGGAACAGAATTTACTGTTAGTATGGTATTTAAACCAACGCGCACTGCTTCAGGGCAATGCACTATTGGTGGTAATGCTATTGCACAGGCTCAGCTTTATGTAAAAGCTTTTACAGCTGATTATTTGCATCCTGATTTTTTGATAAGCCGTGATGCAAATGTAGTGACCATCACTTGTTTGAATGGTAGTGAAATATTTGATGAAGCGATTAATGTGGGTGGCACATTTGCTGAATTTGATACTGTGGCTACTACCAGCGATAACATGATTCATGTGATCAATTTAACACCAAGGCAATACACCGCGCCGGCATTGACCGCGCGAAATTATTTGATAACCGAAAACAATTTACTAATACTTACCGAAAATGGTAAGAAAATAAGATTATAAGATGGCAGGCGAAACAAAAGTTAGTTTAATGACATACCTGGACACGGTTCCTGATGATGCGAAACTGTATGTGGTAAAACCTGGTGATACTACGCCATACTATACTACAAAAGCGGCTTTATTGGATGGCATAAGTGGTGGCACAACACCAGCACTAGATCAGGTTCTAGGTGAAAGCGGAATTTCTGATAAAACCATTACTTTAAAAAACACGGCCAACGATAAGCGCAAGCTTATTTTTAATCCTAATACTGTCAATGGTCCTGCGATGCAAATATGGGATGATGATGGTGCCGGTAATTCAGTTTTACATGCTGATTTCACTTCTTACGCATTGCAAATGCTTGGTTCTATTTTTGGTGGTATGGATTTATACTTTGATCCGTTTGTTGGGCTTTCATTTGGTATTGGTTCTGATATTATAATTGTTTCTAATACAGGAATTACTGTAAATGGTGAAGCATTCTATTTTCCTACTACACCTGGTGGTAGCACAATTGCTACGGAACAATTTGTTAATGCCTTAATTGAGGGTATTAAAAAGAAGGATCCGGTTCGTGTGGCTACAACTGCCAACATTACTTTAAGCGGAACACAAACTATTGATGGTATTGCAGTATTTGCCGGTGACCGTGTATTGGTAAAAAACCAAACAACACAAACCCAAAATGGAATTTATGTTTGTCAAGCCGGTGGTTGGAACCGAACTGATGATGCCAACACTGCAACAGAATTAACTTCGGCAATCACTTCAGTACTTGAAGGAACTGCCAATGCTGAAGCTACATTCAGACAATTGACAACATCAATAACTTTAGGCACTTCCAATATTGTTTGGGATAGTTTTGGAGTTGAAGTTCCTGATGCGGATTCTTCCACAAAAGGAAAAATGAAGTTGTACACCTTAACCGGAACCAATACTGATGGAACCATTACGCAAGGCTTATTTAAAACCGAAATTGACACATTGACTGCAAACGTAAATGGAAGAAAACAAAAAGAATCACTTCTTTCAATGGGTACTCCAACTATTACAGCAGTTGTAGGTCAAGATTATATTGCTCCAGGAACAACAAACACCATTAACGATCCTTCACCTTTATCGACTGGTAGTTCTTATGTTATTTGGGCTATAGCCGCAACATTAACTATTGGCGGTGTTTCTGCATATTATGATTCAGCTAGAATATTCCGCTATTATAACGGTGTTTCTTGGGTAAGTTATGTTTATGAAGTAGCTGATAATTTCCAACCTAAATCTGATTATATGAAGTTAACGAGTGCTTACACTTTAGCTTCATCCACATCTTTGCAAAAACTATTTAACGTTGGCTATGGTTCGGGCGGTGCTTATAACGCTGCTGCAAATAGAACAATTAGATTTGAATGTGAATTTTTCTTAACCGGTCTTTCCTCTACAAGTGGAAATTTAAGTTTTGGAATATTAGGCACTGCTGGAATTTCGGGTATAAATTATTTTGCAATAGGTTCAAAAAACACTGCTTTATCGGTGGTAGCAGCTTCTTCTACTTCTTCACAGGTGGCTACAGCCACAGAAATAACTGTTTCAAATTCTGGTACAACCGCAAGAATAATAATTCATGGTACAATCGTAACATCAACAGCTGGAACAATAATTCTAGCAGTGGCAACCGGTGTGGCAACCGGTGCGTGTCAAGTTGGTGTGAATTCATTTGCACAATTCGAAGATATTGGTGCAGACACTTTAGGAGCAACTTCAAATATTACATAAGATGAAAACATATACTTACTGCCATGAAAATGGTGATGTCATTGGTTTAGGCGAATTTGAAACACAACCGCCGTTCAGCACAGAAAAAATGTGTACCGAAAGTTTTTTAAAAGCAAAGCTAAACTTTGAAACTGATGAGTTTTATGAAGGTGCAACCGAAGAAGAAATAAAAGCCGCGAAAGTTCCGGCTGTAGTTTCAAAACGACAATTAAAACAAGCTTTAATCTTAGCCGGTATTCCTTTGGAAAATATTGAGTATGGTATTTCGCAAATTGCTGATGCCACAGAAAAAGCTTTGATGCAAGTTTTTTGGAATGACAGTACAGAATTTGAACGCAATCATCCAAAACTAATTGAGTTTTCGCAAGCATTAACTATAAGCGAAACCGAAGCTGATAATTTATTCATTTTAGCCGCTTCATTATGATTTTTGCTGTAATAGGTGTGATTGCCATTATAATCTTTATTGCTTCAGGCATAAGTGCAAAGCGATATAAGCAAGTTACTTATGATTATGATCCGGTGGAGTATTTCGGTTTATCAGCCATAGAAATAGAGTTTGTGCGCTTGGTTAACGAACACCGAATCAACTTAGGATTGAATCCGTTTATCGTTGAAGAATTGGCAAGTAAGGTTTGTTACTACCAAAACCTTGAAGATATAAAACTAGGTGTTCCATCATCACACAATCATTGGGATAGAATGAGAAGGGAAGCCAAAGTTAACCTTGATAATTGTGGACACATTCATTCAAACAATCATAGTACAGCACAAAAGTTATTTCAATCATACATGGATAGCAAAGAAGGGCACAAAGAACAATTACAACACCTAAAGAGAACCCACATAGGAATTAGCTTTTACCAAAGAAGAAGTCACATATTAATCACTAAATACGAATAAAATGAAAACGCTTTTAATTCTTTTCACGGTATTGTTTCTGCAATCAGAACCAACCATTAGCAGTTTCAACGGCGTGCATAACAACCGCCAAAGTAATTCAATTGTAAACTTGGGATGGTTCACACCTGATAATGAAGTTTCAACTTATACCATCAAGCGTGGTGCCGAAGTAAAGTTTCAAGGCGTGGTGGTGCAACCATACCGTGTTTCAATTGAAGTAGAACGAAAGTTTCAAGGCGCACAATTCAGCATCACAAGAACCAACGCCAACGGCACAAGTCAAACGTATTACACTAATGTTTTTAAAAACAATTAGAAACTATGAAAATCTTAAAAGACACACTTCAGGTGAACGGAAAATGGAGTCAAAAAAGGCTGATGACTTTTAGTAGTTTTTGGACCGCTTCCGTTTATGGTTTTCTTCCGGCATTTATTGCCTTTGAAGTAAAAGAGTTTGTTTTTTTAGGCTTCCTGGGTGTTGGTGGTTTCTCTTTATTTAGAACCCAAAAAGAACCAAGTAAAAATTCTGAAACTGAAATATAAAGATAATGAGCACACCCGATATCGCAAAAATTTTAAAAGAACTATCTGAAAAAATGGACAGATACGAAAAGCACCGTGAAGAATTAAAAAAAGATGTTAAAGCGGTTTCAGATAGGCAAAGTGAAATTGTTACGCTTTTGGCTGGATCAGATATGAACGGAAAAAAAGGTATTATTAGTTTAATTGAAGAAGTAGATAAGCGCACCAAGTTTATTGAAACCGAAAACAAACTAATTCAAAAAGACCTTGACAATATAAAGTTTTGGGGCCGTGGAGCTTCAGGATTGATGTTTGCGATTCTGCTTGTTATTATTAACGCTGTAAAAGAAAAATTATAATTATGCTGTCAACTAATCAAATTGTTGCCAAATATGGCAAACCTAATCAACAGGGTAGTTATTTAACTACTATTCAACTGCCTTATCCTATGCGCTTGGCTTGGGATAAAAAAGAAAAAGTAAATAAAATGCGCTGCCATAAGTTGGTTGCTGATGATTTCCAAAAAGTATTTGCTGATTTATTGGCACATTACGGATTGGCAAAAATTCAGGAACTTGGAATTGACCTGTTTGGTGGTTGTTTTAATTTCCGTGCTATGCGTGGTGGTTCTGATTATTCTCGCCATAGTTGGGGAATTGCTATTGATTTAGATCCTGAGCGCAACCAACTTAAAGAAACAAGTAAAACCGCAAGATTTGCACGTGCTGAATATCAGCCAATGATTGATATTTTTTACCGACATGGATTTGTTTCCCTTGGCCATGAAAAGAATTACGATTGGATGCATTTTGAAATTGGCGAATAATGAACTTCCTGGATGCCTATATTGATGAAAAAATAAGAAAGCTGTATTTACAGATCATACGCATTGATGAAGGCAACCGAAAGTTTGTGAACCAAACGATTGAATATTCAAACCTTCGCGATAAGGTGCGAATATTTAAAATAGTTATTGATGTGAAAACCAAACACGAAATGGATTTTTCCGATGATGAAAAACGATTAAAAGAACTGATAATAAAAATTCAAAAAATAAAAAATGGAAATAGATAAAAAAGCTTCAAATAAATTATTGATAGGTTGTGCCGGATTGGCCATCTTCTTTTTACTGTTATGGTTCAAAGGCTGTAGTGGTGATGGTGATAAAGTCATAAAAATTAAAACACCGGAAGTAAAAGGAACTTTTGAAGCTGTGAAGCCGGAGCATAATCCATTGTCAAAAACTAACAAGTCAAAAATTGACAATAAGAATTTTGGACAAAATTTGTCTAAAAAAGAACTTGAATTTTGGAAAGCTGAAGCCGAAAGATTATTCAAAGAAAATCAAGGCTTGGACCAGGCTTTTATGAATGCCAATGATAGTTTGCAACAAATCATTTACAGACAGGCTATAACGCTAAATGCTTTCAATCATACTTTTGACAATGATACTATTTCGGCCACAGTAAAAGGAATCGTTCGTGGTGAAATACAAAGCATAAAGCTTGATTATAAAATAAAACCGCGCACTATTGAAGTGCCAAAGCAAAAAGAAGTGATATTTAGAATGCTTGGTGGTGTTGAAGTGGGTGCCACAAAAGAAATTGATAAGTTTAATCTGAAAGCTTCAGCCGGTTTTCAAAACCGAAAAGGCAATATTATAAGCGTTGGTTATGATACTGATCAGCGCATTTATATTGGTTATACCACAAGCATTTTTAGTATTAAGGGAAAATAGGATTGTTTATCTTATTTGATTTGGTTGGTGAAGAAAAGCCTACGCGTAATTGGTTACGGTAGGCTTTTTGGATTTAATAAGCTGGCGAATTTTCCATGATTTCTTTTCTGTACACATCTTTTATGGCTTTGGCGTATGTTTCAGTCATTAGCTTTGAAGTGTGGCCATATAATTCGCGAAGCGCATCCAATGGCATTCCGGCTAATATCTTTGCATTTGCTCCGGCGTGTTTGTTGGAATACATATTGACTTCAAGGCCTAATTCTTCTTTTACAATTTTGTGCCAGCGTTTGGTGGCTGTATCGCGTTTTAATGGTGTTGGACCAGGAATGAAATCTTCTTTGCCGCCTTGGTTCCCTTTTCCGGCTTCGCGATAGCTTCCAAAAAGGTAATAGTCAACCGGAAACTTATCCAGCTGCATTTGTATAAAGTATTGAAGCAAATGATTGTTGATTGGCACAATGCGTTTGCGGCGTGTTTTGGTGATTTCCTGCGGCAATATGATTTGTTGTTTAAAAAGATTGATCATACTGATTTTGATTTGCAGTATTTCAGCAGGGCGCATTCCGGTGTGGAAAATGGTAATAATGAATTTGTAAAAATCGGGATGTTGATTTTCTAAAGTTTCTTTGATGATTTTGTGTTGCCGTGGTGTTGCCGGAATGTTGGCTTCGGTTTCTTCAACCGGTAAGTTCTTAATTTGGTGCGCTGGGTTGAAATCAATTACATCCCATTGAATCAATTCACTTATAACTGCCTTCAGGTGGTTTAGGTGTTTGTTGTATGCTTTGTTTGACCATTTTCTTTTGGTAGCGGCTGCTTCCAAAAACAGTTTGATGTGCGCGCGCTTTACATCGGTTACAGGCATTCCTTTTAAGCCCAATTGTATAATGGCATCGGAAATAAAAGAAACGGTTCCTGAATAGCCTGAATAACTTTTGGGTGCTAGGTTTGGTTTTTTCTTTTCGAGTGCAAATTTAAGCGCATTGAAAATAGTGTAGTTGGCTTGTGTGAATTCGATTTCCGGAACGTTTGGGTTCCAGCCTGATTTAAGCTTTTGATGAAGTGCTTTTGCTAATGAATCAGCTTCGATTTGGCGTTTCTGTAAATCATGGATGTAGTTAATTCCTAATTTGTAGCGTTTTAGTTGGC
>Ga0247722_10001076_pt1 | contig 15468 bp, 11 predicted proteins | sample MSEWelMarce3H_FC_FD_189094 | JGI IMG/M metagenome (GOLD analysis project Ga0247722, IMG submission 189094) | Subsurface sediment microbial communities from gas well in West Virginia, United States - MSEEL Well Study Marcellus 3H_FC | ecosystem: Environmental > Terrestrial > Deep subsurface >... | reverse complement strand
CGGATTTGGCCATATTTCACGCATTTTCTCGTTGAATAGCCAGCTATTCGCCTCAAAAACCCGCGAAATCTGTCTCAAACCGGTCTTTCCCTCGCTACGATCGCTTAAGTCCGACAGGCTGCTAGCATGCACTGTGTTTAGAGTAGGCTCCTTGATGTAGTACAAAATTAATACAATTTTTATAAGTCTCATGACATCAAAATAAAGAAGAATATGCGGATGGCGTGCCAAGCTGTGGCATTATCTTGGCGTGCTAATTTAACCTCTTTTGAAAGAAGCCTCTGCATGTGGATAACCAAGGTTGGTATTAAACATCCGGTTTTTGCGACGATGGTCATGTTGGCGCTGCTGGTGTTAGGCATGGCTTCTTACGGCTTGCTGCCGGTAGAGCGCATGCCCCCCGTGGCTAGCCCGCAAGTGTTTATTCAGCTGAGCTACCCTGGTGCATCCCCAGAGGCGATTGAAAACGATTTGATCAAGCCGCTAGAAGAGCAAATCAATACCGTGAATGGGGTGAAGCACATCTGGGCCACGGCGCGTGAAGGCTCGGCCTTTATGAGTGTGGAGTTCCGCATGGGTGCGAACTCGGCCGGTGGTCTGCAAGAAATTCGCGATAAAGTGGCGCTGATTAAGCCAAATTTCCCTAAGGAAGCTAAAGATCCTTTGGTCTTAAAGGCAGATATTAGCGGTGAAAGCGAGCCGGTGATGCAGCTTGCCTTACGCTCAGGCACGCTTAGCCTGCGCGAGCTAAGTATGTTGTCTGAGCAGATGGTGATAAAACGCTTACGCACAGCACCAGGCGTGGGCAGCATTAATAGCAATGGTTTGGTTAATCGGCAGATTCAGCTGCGGCTGCGCCGCGATGCGCTAAATAGCTACGGCTTGGGTGTCGATCAGGTGATGAATGCCGTGCGCGAGGCCAATCAGGATGTGCCAGCAGGCCGTATTGTGAATGGCAATAACGAGCAGCTGGTGCGCCTAGAAGGCAAAATTAAAGACCCTAGGCAATTTGGTAAAATCATTATCGCCCGTCAAGCCAATACGCCGATTTACCTTGAGCAGGTCGCTGATGTGGTCGATGGCGAGCAGGAAAACACCTCAATTTCTCGCCTTGATGGGCAGAGCGTGATCAGCTTGGATGTTTTCCCAATTCAAGGGGCGAATATTGTAGAGCTGGGTGAAGGGGTTAAATCCGCGGTTGAAAAGATGAAAGCCAGCCTGCCTGTTGGCGCAGAACTAACCGTGGTTCAGGCTAATTCTGACGATATTAAGCGCGCTTTAAGTGACACAAAAGTCACCATCTTAGAAGGCGGGATACTGACTACGTTGATTGTGTTTATGTTTTTGCACTCATGGCGCAGCACGGTGATTACCGCCTTAACCCTACCGATCTCCGTGATTGCGACGTTTATTGTGGTACACGCCTGCGGTTTTTCTTTGAATATGCTGACGCTGATGGCCTTGAGTCTGTCGATTGGCTTGTTGATTGATGACGCGATTGTGGTGCGGGAAAACATTGTCCGCCACTTGGGCATGGGTAAAAACCATGTGCAGGCCGCACATGAGGGAACAGAGGAAATTGGTCTCGCCGTGATGGCGACTACCTTTGCCATTGTGGCGGTGTTTGTGCCGGTGGCGTTTATGCACGGCATAGTCGGGCAGTTTTTCTTTCAGTTTGGGATTACCGTAACCGTTGCCGTGCTGGTTTCCTTGTTTGTTAGCTTTACCTTAGACCCGATGTTGTCTTCGCTTTGGCACGATCCTGAAGGCGATCGCTTTAAAAATTGGCCGCGTATGGGCCGCTTTATGGCGGCATTTGAGCGCCAAATCGAAAAGCTGCACCATATCTATGGCGGCTTTCTAGCGTGGTCTTTAGTTAAAAGAAAAACTGTGCTGGCCGGTGCAATTGCGGCCTTTATTGCCAGCCTATTCTTACTGCCATTTATTGGTACAGAGTTTGAGCCTAAAGTTGATAATGGCGTGCTTAGGTTGCAACTCAACACCCCAATTGGTTCCAGCCTGAATTACACCGACGCCAAAACGAAGCAGATTGAAACAGCTTTAAAGTCATTTAAAGAAGTGCACTCCATTCAATCGGCTGTTGGCGTACAAAACAGCAAGAATATGGCAGAAATTACCCTGAAGCTGGTTGATCGCAAGCAACGCCGATCGCAGGACGATATCGAAAAAGAAATCCGCAAGGTGGTTGGCCGTGTGGCTGGGGTAGAGCTATCGGTGGGCGGTTGGAAGCCGATTTTTATCACCGTATTTGGCCCAGACCCTAGCCAGCTGACGCAAATTACCAGCGATTTAATGAAAAAAATCGCCAAAATTCCTGGCGTGGTGGATTTAGAAAGTAGTGAAAAAGCCTTTACTCCAACGCTGGCGATTAAAATTGATAATGAGGCTGCTAGCGATTTAGGCCTAAATAACGCGCAAATTGGCAGTGCATTACGCGCACTCATCTCAGGTGAAACAATTAGCCACTGGCTAGCTAGCGATGGGCAGAATTACGATGTGGTGGTGCAGCTGGCAGAAAGCGATCGCCGTACCGCTAGTGATCTTGGCGATCTTTACTTAACTAGCTCTAAAACCAATAGCGATGGCTCTCCACTCAGAGTGTCTTTGCGCCAGGTGGCAACGCTAGAAAACAGCAGTAGCTCACAGCAGCTTAAGCGCCTAGATATGCAGCGCCGTGTTTCGCTCTATGCCAATGTGCAAGGCCGGCCAAGCGGCACGGTTAGCAATGAAGTGCAGGCGTTATTGGATAAAACTGAGCTGCCACCGGGCTATCACTTTGGAGCAGGCGGCCAGCAGGCCGAGATGCAGGAAGCCTTTGCGGCTTTCCTTGGTGCGATTGGCTTAGCGGTGATCTTTATTTACTTTGTGCTGGCCTCACAATTTGGCAGCTTTTTACAGCCTTTGGCGATTATGGCCTCACTGCCGTTCTCGCTAACGGGGGCATTACTGGCGCTGTTTTTAACCGGCACCACGATCAATTTATTCTCCATGATCGGTTTTATGATGCTGCTGGGTCTTGCGGTTAAAAATGCGATTTTACTGGTTGATTTTGCCAATAGCGCCAAGCGGGCGGGGCAGTCGGCCAAAGAGGCGCTGCTAGAAGCTGGCCAAGTGCGTTTACGCCCTATTTTAATGACTACCGCAGCGATGATTTTTGGCATGTTGCCGATGGCGATTGGCCTAGGCGAAGGCGGAGAAACACAGGCTGCAATGGGCCGTTCAATTATCGGCGGGGTGATTTCCTCTACCGTGTTGACGCTGATTGTAGTCCCGATTTTGTACGCTTATTTAGATGGCTGGGCGGTAAAGCGCAAGGCGCGCAAGGCTTTGAAATTGGCTCTGGCAACGAATTAATCAGGAATAAATGTGATGACTATGTTTAAGAAAAAAACGATTGGCCTAGCGCTGCTGTTTATTGCATTGGCAGCGGGGGGCGTGGCTTTTACCCAAGGCAAGGGTAAGCCTGAAAAAAAAGAAGAAGCGCCGCGTAAATTAGAATTTGCCGCCGCCGATTTGGCCGTGGCTACGTTGCGCCCCTTGGATCAATCTATTTCTATTAGCGGCGCTTTGCAGGCGGTAAACCATGCGGCCTTGCGTTCTAAAGTATCGGCTCAGGTGGATAGCGTACTGGTGCGTGAAGGCGAAGAGGTAAAAGCGGGCCAAGTGCTGGCGCGCTTTGATGCCAGTAATATTATTGCTCAGTTGAACGAGCGGCAAAGTAATCTGGATATGGCGAAGGCCGAGCTGGCGCTGGCAGAAAAAACTCACGGTAAAAACCAAGCCTTACAAAAGCAGGGCTTTATTTCTGGCAATGCCTTTGATAGCAGCTCTAGCAGCTTAACCGTTAGTCAAGCCAAACTAAAAGCGATTCAGGCACAGGTGGCGGTGGCTAAAAACGCGATGGACGATATGGTGCTGCGTGCACCTATCCGTGGGCAAATCAGTAAGCGTTTTATTCAGCCTGGCGAAAAAGTCGATCAAAATTCTGAGCTATTTAATATCGTTGACGTATCCGCCATGGAGCTACAAGTGGCCGTGCCTGCAAACCAAATTGCTAATGTTGCCGCTGGGCAGCAGGCCGAATTTCAGGTGGATGGCTTTGGCAGCAAGGTATTTAACGGTACGGTGCAACGCATCAACCCCGAAGTAGAAAAAAACTCCCGCGCGATTGCCGTGTTTCTGGCGGTAAAAAACCCTGCGGGCACCTTGCGCGGCGGTATGTTTGCCAAAGGCCAACTGGCCCTTGGCGTATCGCAGCCTAAACTCACCATCCCTAGTGCTGCAGTGCTTGGCGGCAGCACCGATCCATACGTCTATTGGCTAGAGAACGGTAAAATCGCCCAAAGCAAAGTAAAACTAGGCAGCTCAGATGAGCGTAGCGGCCTCACCGAAATCACCTCCGGCATCACCGCTGGCGCTAAAGTGCTGGCAAGGAAAATGGATGGGATTAAGACAGGAATGGTGGCCACTGCGGCAGCGGGAAGCTAAGTTTTGCGGGGTGGGCAAGATAAAGCATTTTGCCTGCCTTACAGATCGCTGAAATGGCCCATTGCTTTTTAATAAAGCAATGGGCCATTTTTATGAAATTACGATGTGTGGATCTTAGGGAGGGCACTCGTGCCTACGCTGCTTTTCCCCATGTTTACTCGCTTGCCGTCCGCAAATTAAGCGCTTGCCAATCTGTTTTACGTGTGAGCACCATTACGCAGCTCAGCAGGCCGAATAGGGTTAGGCTGCCCATTAATAGCGCCATATCTTCTGATTGCAAGATGCCGTACAAGAGGCCATAGAGGGCGGTGAGGATAATGGCAAAGCCTGTGCCGCGCTGCCATGTGGCCAGTACAAAGCTTACGTAATAGCCGAGCAGTGCGATGGATGCGGCAGCGGCAGCTCCGTAGGCTTTGGCAAAGCCTAAATGCTCGGATAGCGATAAAGTCAGTAGAAAAAACAGTGCTAATGCCGCGCCAACTAGGGCGTATTGCACAGGGTGAATTTCGATTCGTTTTAGTACCGACATCAAAAACACCGCGCCAAAAATCACCAGTACAAATAACTCAGCATATTTGATGGTGCGCTCGTTAAGGGTGTATCTATCAACGGGGTCAACCAGACGTAAGCCCAGAGATGCGCTTGGGCAATCGGATTTAACGCAGTTGCCACCGGTAGCTAACTGGCTGGTTTGCCAGCGTGCGCTAAAGCCCTGAGCGGTAACGCTGCGCTCGACTGGGGCAAAGTTGCCGCTAAAGCTGGGGTGAGGCCAGTTGCCTGCCAGCGCAACGTGGCTTTCTTTGCCGATTGGCTCGATCAGTAACTGCGTTGTGCCGCTGAGTTTTAGATTCAGTTTAAAATCCAGCGATTGCGCAGCGGCAGGCAAGCTGACCATGGCATGCACTCCGCCGCCTAAGCTATTGCTTGCTGCAGGAGTGGCGGCTACCGTGCGCTCTTCCCCAGAAGTGGCTTCGGCGACCACGCTTGGCGTGCTGACTTCTTGCAAGGTGCCAGGTTCAAAATTTAATGAATTAGCCGCCAGCGTGCCGCCCATATTTTGTATGCCGCGCACATCAGAAAGGCTAAGTACGATATAAGGCTTGCCCCAGCGGCTGCTGATTTTCTCGCGCGCGGAGCTGGGCTGTTGTTCATAATGGCTAAGCACAGGCAGAGCAAAGCGCCCTGATAAGATGAGATCACTGCGGTAAATAGGCGCTTCAAAAATTCCACGTTTAAGTTTCTCTACCGCTAATTGCCCGTTGGCAGCAAATTGCTCGGGGCGCAGGATGATATTGCGGCGACTGCTGCTTTCTTCCCAAGCGCTGACTTTACCCTGTGGGGTTTGTTGCTCGGTTAGTTTGCTGATGGTTTCAGTTAAAGGCAGCACCAGAAAAGGCCCTTTCACGGTTTGTTCCCCAGCACTGAATTGGGCGATCTCTTGGCGCACTTCCTGGGCGCGCTGCTGCCGTTCAAACACCATATGCCTGACCAAGTTTAAAATAAATAACATGCCTATCAGCAGCAGCACGCTGGTGAAAAACTTCCACTTAAGTTTCATAACCTTCCCCTTGTGTATGCGATGGGTACATTGTGCAAGGCGGGTGTGGAGGGAGAATGAGTGGAATGTGGAGATTGTGTGGAGATCAATATCCTCGTCGTAATTTAATGCTGCGCCATGGTGGTTGTGGCTCAGCTGCGGAGCAACACAACCCTCGCCACAACGCCTCCTTCCGCATGATTCGCCAAGCACACGCTCCCACCATGCAATTCCAGCATGGTGCGGGTCAGTGCCAGCCCCAGACCGGTGCTTTTTTGGCCGGTGGCGGGGCGGGGTAGGGAGTAGAAGCGCTCGAATAGGCGGGTGAGGGCGTAATCGGGGATGGGCTCGCCTTGGTTGTGGATGGCAATTTGCAAGCTTTGCGCATCAATTGTCAGCTCGATATGGATCTGCCCGTGCTCAGGGGTGAAGTCCAGTGCGTTTTGCAGCAGGTTTCTGATGGCTTGGGCGAGTAAAAAAGCCTCACCGTGGATGATGGCGCTGGGCCACGGCGCGTGCAGCATTTGCCGTGTACCGGCTTGTGGGCTGAGCGCGTTGATGACTTCATCGAGTAGTTTGGCGATATCTACTGGCTCGGTATCTTTCAGGCTGTGCCTTGCTTCTAGCGTGGCGAGTTGCAGCAGGCGGTCAACAATTTGCTGCATGCGGGCGGTTTCTTGGCGGATATGGCCGGTGAAGCGCTGGTGATCGGCCTCGTTTAGCTCGCGCCCTTCTTCAAATAGAATTTCAGCCGCGCCACGTATGCCTGCCAGCGGCGATTTCAGCTCGTGGGTTAGCCCGTGTACATAGTTTTCTACATAGGCTTTGCCCTCCAGCCGCTCGCGCATATTGCCTAGGGCTGCGGCAAGGGTGGTGAGCTCACGATTGGCGGTAAAGTGCGGCACGGCCACGGCCTGCCCCGCGCTCACTGCTCGGGCAAAGGTGGTGAGTTTACTGATGCCGTGGCTGAGCCACCATGAAAATAAGCCGCCAATAATTAGCCCGACGGCCAGCAGGATCAGCCCCGCTCGCCAGAGTTTATTTTCGCTGCGTTCAATAAACGGCTGCATGGCCCAGTTGGGGCGGGCCACGGTGAGCACGCCAATAATTTCTTTGCCCTTGGTAATAGGGGCGGCAACGTGCATCACGGTGGTAGATTCATCGTAGCGATCCATCGGCGAGCTGCGCGCGCCATACTGGCCGCGCAGGGTAAGATAAACATCGCGCCATTGGCTATAGTCTTGGCCCACCGCTTGGCCAGTTGAATCGAGTATCACCTTGCCCTTGGCATCGGTGATGTATACGCGCAAAAAGGTTTTATCCCTCGCTACGCCCCATACTTTGGCTTGCGGGTTTCTTTCGGCAAATAGCTTGATGGCTCTGGCAAAACGGCCATCGTCTAGCCGCCCTGCCACAAAATCGGGTTGTACCAGCTCTGCTAATAAATTAGCCGTGTCTACTAGCACTTCTTCGCTGGATTGGCGCACTGCGGGTTTGATCTCATCGCCAACCAGCTTGAGTAAAAAAGCCGCCAGCAGGCTAACCAGTAAAAAATAGCCTAAAAATATCCGCAGCGAAAAACGCATTAAATCTGCTCCAGCGCATAGCCAAAGCCACGGTGGGTGGCGATCGGGTCTAGGTCTGGCCGTACTAGGCGTAATTTGGCGCGCAGGCTTTTGATATGGCTATCTATGGTGCGCTCAAAGCTATCTTCGGCGGCCTCGCCCAGTGCATCTAAGAGTTGAGCGCGGCTAAATACTTGGCCTGGATGGGCGAGTAAAGTGATTAGTAGGCGATATTCCGAGGGGGTGAGCGTTAAATAATGGCCAGCGTATTGCACACGGCGAGCCTGCGCTTCGTGCTGAAATAGGCTGCTGCTGATGGCGGGGTGGCTATAGCTGGCATCAGTTTTGGGGCTGCTGCGTTTTAAGATGGCTTTTACTCTAGCCGCCACTTCACGTGGGCTAAAGGGCTTGAGCACATAATCATCCGCGCCGAGTTCCAGCCCTAAAATTCGGTCGAATTCCTCGCTTCTGGCGGTAAGCAGCAGCACCGGTAGATCGCTGTGGCGGCGCAGGCGTTTGAGCACTTCTAGCCCGCTATCGTCGGGCAGGCCGATATCCAGAATTAGCAGATCGGGCCGCTGCGCCTTGATTGCCGCTTCGCCATCCCTTGCCAGCAAATAGCTGCTGACAGCAAAACCCTCGCGCTCTAGCGCAAAGCGTAGCGTATCGGCGATGGCGGGTTCGTCTTCTATTAATACGATGGCGGCGCTCATTGCTGGCCTTATCAGAAGTAATGCCCTTGATTGTAAGCGACTTTCTACCCTTTGTGCTTTGCCAATAGCTGCTATGCTGCATTGCAGTATTAGGTTTTTACACAGTTTCGTTAGGCTGCTTGTTTATTCTTGTGCATTCTTATGAGGGCTGACCATGACTAAGAATCTGCGGACGATTAATCTAGCCTTGCAAGGTGGTGGTGCGCATGGGGCATTTACTTGGGGTGTGTTGGATGCCTTGCTAGAAGATGCTCGCCTGCAGTTTGAAGGCGTTAGCGGCACGAGTGCAGGGGCAATGAACGCGATTGTGCTGGCACAGGGCTTAATGGATGGCGGCAAAGAGGGAGCTAGGCTGGCGCTAGAGAATTTCTGGCTGGCATTGGCCAAGAGCATGCCGGTGGATATTAGTGCGGCGGATTCTGCTAGCGCTTCGGTTGGCAAAATCATGCAGCATTGGACGCGTTATTTATCACCCAGCCAAATGAATCCTTTTGATTTAAACCCGCTACGTGATTTGATCGGTCAGCAAATAGATTTTGAGGCCTTACAAAAGCATAGCCCCGTTAAATTATTTATTGCCACGACCCATGCTAATTCAGGAAAGTTAAGGATTTTTACTCATTCAGAAATGACGGCGGAGGTGGTTTTAGCCTCGGCATGTTTGCCTACTTTATATCGCAGTGTAACGATTGATGGCGAGCCTTATTGGGATGGCGCTTATTCTGCTAATCCAGCGATATTTCCTTTATTTGATTACTGTGATGCCTGCGATATTTTACTGGTGCTATTACAGCCACTTAATTTAACGCCTACGCCAGATTCGGCCAGAGAGATTCAAAACAGAATTCTAGATATTACGTTTCAATCTGGGTTTTTGCGAGAAATGCAGATGTTTACACGGCTTAAAGCGCACCGCCCTTTGTTTGTTTGGTCAAAACTAGATCGGCATATTGCACGTACTCATTTTCATTTGATTGAGGCAGAAATGGGGCAATTTAATGCAGAGTCAAAATTAGCCGTTAATCTAAAATTTTTTACCACTTTAAAAGAAATGGGGCGCAAGGCAGGGAAAAAATGGCTGGCCGACCATTATGTCGAGTTAGGGCGCTCGTCCAGCGTGGATTTATCGGCGGTATTTGCTTGAGTTGTGATGGCTTGCTTAGCGCGGCTTGCCGTGAATAAAGCGTAATTGATTGAGGTTTAAACTGATTTTTGTAAGTTTTTTGGGTTTTTTAACGACCATCTGCCGCCTTTTGCCGTTTATGTGTTTATTTTTTAAAGCGATATCGTTAAAAAACGCTTTGATCCTGCATAATGAAGGCTACTTAAACAAACAAAAGGATAGGAGCTTCTTGAAGCTCCTGATATGGGCAGTAGTATTTTATTGATTGTAGTTGCGTTGCTGTTGGTGCTTCTCAATGGTTTCTTTGTGGCAGCAGAGTTTGGCTTAGTTAAATTACGCTCAACTCGGGTGGATGCCATAGCCAAAACAATGGGCTGGCGCGGGCGGGTTTTAGTCAAGGTGCATAGTAATCTTGATGCTTATCTTTCTGCTTGTCAGCTTGGTATTACTCTCGCATCCCTTGGCCTTGGTTGGATTGGCGAGCCTGCATTTGTGAGCCTACTGCAGCCTATGTTGGCTATGGTGGGGATTGTGAATGAAGCCTTGATTCATTCCATTTCGTTTGCCTTCGCATTCTTTATTATTTCTTATTTGCATATCGTGGTGGGTGAGCTTGCTCCTAAATCCATGGCGATTCGTATGCCAGATAAGGTTAGTATTTGGACTGCGACTCCTCTGTATTGTTTTTATTGGCTAATGTATCCGGCAATTTGGATGCTTAATCACAGCGCTAATTGGGTGCTGCATAAGATTGGCTTGGATATCGCGGATGGGCATGAAAGCCACTATTCTGCTGAAGAGCTGAAGCTCATTTTACGTACCTCGCAATCTGATGAGCAGTATAGCGAAGATGATTGGCGCGTTTTAGCGCAGGCGCTGGATTTCCGTGATTTGGAAGTGGCAGATTTAATGCATCCTTTCAATGAGGCAGTAGCTTTACAGGCGAGTGCCGATATTGAAACCAATTTAGATTTATTGGTAAAGCATCGTTACAGCCGCTATCCCTTGCTTAATGAAGAGGGGAAAGTGCAATCGGTATTGCACTTAAAAGACGTGTTTTTTGCGATGCGCAAAGGCGAATTGCCTACTCATTTAGATAAATTAGCTCGCCCTGTGCTTACCGTATCTCCACGTATGTCGGTATCTGAGCTGTTTAAACGCTTTCAACATGGCACGCCGCATTTTGCTGTGGTGGCTTATAAAGACGGCCAGCCGCTGGGCTTTATTACGCTCGATAATTTGCTGGGTGCCTTGGTGGGTGAAATTGGCGATGAATTCCGTCAGCCACAAAATGAATGGTCTAAGCTCGACGATGGCTCTTTAATTGGTAAGGGCAGCTTGAATATTTTTACCCTAGAGCGTGCTTTGGGGATTGATATTGAGGAAACCGAGGCCGATTCAGTGGGGGGCTTGATTATGCAGCAGCTGGGTGATTTGCCCACGGAAGGCCAGCGTATTCGTTTTGAGCATTTTGATGCCGTGGTTAAAAAAATGAATGGCCCTAGAATTGTGCTGCTGCGGATTTACCCGCATGAGCTGGTGAGTTAAGGGCTAAGAAATACGATGATTACTTTTTCTTAGCTAATCAATAGGCGGCCAATAGATGAAACTTCTTTGCATTACCGGTGGATCGCAGGGCTTAGGCGCGGCTTTGGTGGATGTGTATCAAGGCTTGGGCTGGCATGTTTGTGAGTTTTCGCGCAGTGGTAGCAGTAGCGGGCATATTGGCGTGGATTTAGCCGCTGGCGATGCGGCTAGCGTAGCTGATCAATCATTTAGCCAGCTCGCTAGCCAGCCTTGGGAAGAAGTGCTGCTGATTAATAACGCTGGCATGCTTAGCCCGCTCGCACCCGTTTCTGCCATTAGTGATGAGGCCATTGCCTTTAATTTGAATGTTAATTTCAACTCGGCAATTCGTATTATTGCAGCGTTTATTCGCCATTTTGGCGATACGGCTGTGCCAAAAACGCTAGTGCAAATTTCATCCGGCGCAGCACTGCGTGGCTATGGTAGTTGGTCTTTATATTGTGCTAGCAAGGCAGGTTTAGAGCATTTTATTCGGGCGCTGGCAGCAGAGCAAAGTCTTGCTCGCTATCCGGTCACGTGTGTTAATTTTGATCCAGGTGTGATGGATACCGAAATGCAGGCCGAAATTCGCTCACGCAGCACCGCCGAGTTCCCTGATGTTGGGCGGTATATCGCCCGCAAACAACAGGGCCTCTTGCGCCAGCCACAGGATGTGGCGGCAGCGCTAGTCAAACGTTTGGCTGCATCGCCTCAGGGTGGTGAGCGTTATAGCGTTGAGGATGTGCTGTAGGAAGCTAGGGTGGGCTACCCTTATCCCAAAGAAGATAGCTTTGGCGGCAAGCCCGTAGCCCATCACTACTAAAATCAATTCACTGCATAAACCTGCCCAGTCTGGGCGCCTTCCACGCTTTTGCTATAAGCTCGTGCCACTTTTGCTGCGGGGACAGTGTTAAAGCCTTGAAAATACGGGCCGTAGTTTTCTAGCGATTCTTCTAGCAAAGTGGGGCTAATACTATTGATGCGAATGCCGCGTGGCAGCTCAATGGCTGCTGAGCGAACAAAACCGTCGATGGCGGCATTGACCATGCTGGCACTACTGCCAAAGCGGATTGGGTCGCTGCTTAAAATGCCGCTGGTTAGGGTAATGGAGCCACCATCATTTAGTGCTTCCTGCGCTGCTAATGCCAGATTTACCTGCCCCATTAGTTTGTCATTTATGCCAATAGCGTAATTATCGGCGCTAAATTCGGCCAGTGGCGCAAAGTGTACATTTCCCGCTGCAGAAACTACTGCGTCTACCTTACCTATCTCTTTAAATAGCGCAGTGATGCTGGCTGAGTCTTTTAGGTCGACTCGATAATCGCCACTATTGCGCCCTGCAGTAATGATCTGGTGGCGGGATGCAAGCTCTGCAACTACGGCTTTGCCCACTGTGCCATTGGCTCCGATAACTAGAATTTTCATATTGTTCTCTTTAAGTGTGAGGCTTATAGCCCCGTGTGATTAAGATTGTTTATAAAATCGAGGATAAACGATCTTTAATCAGTGATAATTAGCTTAAATATCAACCGTGTGTTGCCTATATGGAAACAATCAATCAGCAAGTCATTTGGGCCAATACCTTTGCCTGTGTGGCGAAGGAGGGGAGCTTTACGCGGGCGGCAGAAATTTTAGGCTGTTCTAAATCCTATGCCAGCCGCCAAGTATCGCAACTAGAGAATCTGCTAGAGGTTGATCTTTTTTATCGCACTACGCGCAAACTCAATCTCACTGAGGCAGGGCGGGTGTATTTGGCGCATTGCCAATCGTGGCAGCAGCAGGTTTTTGCCGCTCAGCAGGCGGTGGTGGATTTGCGTACCGAAGTGGCAGGCTTATTGCGTATCACCGTGCCAACCAGCTTTGGCGGTGTGTTTATGGCGCAATTTTTATTGGATTTACAGCAGCGTTATCCACGATTAGAGGTGGAGCTGGATGTAAGTCGTGAGCCTAGAGATTTAGAGCACGATGGCTATGATTTAGCCGTGCGATCGGGCTATTTGGGGCACGAACGATTGGTGTCTAAGCCGCTAGCGGTGGCTGAGCTATGCCTAGTAGCATCGGCAGAGCGGATTGCTGCATCGTCACCGTTGAGCAGCCCTGCTGATTTGCAAGGCTGGGCATGCTTGGCTAATTATCATTTTAAAGACCCTTGTCATTGGGCGTTTAGCCGTGGCAAAGAGCTGCATGCGGTGGATATCAAGGCCGATTTAAGAGTTTGCGATTATGGTTTGCTGCGCAATTTAGCGCTGGCTGGTGCGGGTGCGGCCTGCTTGCCGCATTACTTAATTGCTGCTGATTTGGCCAGCAGACAATTGCAACTGCTTTTGCCTGATTTTAGCCTGCCTGCGCAATCGCTATATTTGGTCTACCCGCAGCGCTTGCCTCAGCCTGCTAAGCAGCGGGCCTTAATCGATTTTTTTTGCGCTTGGTTTGCTCAGCCAGAGCGCGGGGCGTTGTTGGGTGGGGGCGAACTTAAGCTCTTGTAGTCGTGGTCAAAGGCTTTATTTGGCGGGAGGCCCCCTACAATAGCTTGGCTTGGGGTGGAAAAATTAAAACAACACCTCATCCAGCCGCTGGCTGAAGTCTTTTGGTGGGATGATATCTGTGCGGAGGATTTTAACCGGTACGATGGTTCTATCCAGCCACTGCCCGCGTTCAGCTAATACGTGGCTGAGGGTGATTTCGGCTGCATCGGCATCGGCATCGTTACTGACTACTACGCCCATTTTATTGAGATTTAAGCGCTGAGTTTCTAGCTTGATATGGCTATTGGCATCGGTAAGCGAGGTTTCTAGCAGCGCCAACATCGCCTCTGGCTCTAAGGCACTGCGGCAGGCGTTGAATTCTGTAGAGAGCTGATTAACTTGTTGGGTAAGTGCGGCATAGCGTGCTTCGGTCGGTTTGCAATAGCGCCAGCTGATCCTTACTTGCTCAAGCTCGGCTTCTAATTGGCGCTTAAATTGTTCTCTCGCTTCAATATGCCAAGCAGCATGGCTGGCTACCAGTTTGAGTAGACGTTGGCCTAGTTTACTGTGTAATTCATCGATGCTGCCTGCTACTTGGCTCAACTGTTGGGCTCGGCACACAAAAACCTGTTGCGCTACATCTTGGCGCACGCTATCGCCAAATACTTCCATACCATAGCGTTGTTGCAGCTGGCTTTGCATCACCAGTACGGCGTAGGCATGATCGGCCAGTGGGTTTTGGGCAAACCAAGTTTGGGCTTCTTCCGAATGGCTAATGGTTTCTTGCACACTTTCGCTGGTGCCAAATGCGGCATGGGTGTGGGGCTCGGTGTTCCAGCTACTGCTGGATAATTCAACGGGCTCAGGCAGCAGCGCCACGCTGCGGCCACTCCAAGAAACCGCAATGGCACAGGCATTTTGTAGCCTTGCTTGATAGCGGCTAGCAAGCTTAATCCGTGGATTTGCAATATCTGCTAAGGCATTGAGTAAGCTTGGATCGCAGCTAAATACCGTAGGTTTAAATAGTGCTGTTAGTGAGTTCCAGAGTTTCATACACCTTCCGTATATAGTCGTGCTGCCGTTGTTTACTTTGTTGATTAAATTGCTCAATAGGGCTTAAGACTAGGCTTGCTTAGATTGATTCAGCTTTTATGACTTTTTCCCCACAATCCAAACCTCCAGTCATTGGATAGGGCTGAGGTGTTCGTCCAAAATAATGATGCTTAATAAAATAGACAACATGGGCCCAAGACTGCCGATGATGGCAGTACGACTGGCACCAATCCGGCTCATCGCGGCTGCGGTGGCGTAGATCGGTAAAACACTGCGGCAAAAACGGCTAAAACCACGCCAAGGCGGAAAGAGCTGCTGCTGGGGGATGGGGTATGCATCTTGTTTCCATTGAGGGAAAACGCTGGTTTAGGCCCGTGGTTTATATTTTTTACCAAAGTATCTTAGCGGCGCAGTGCAGTGCCCCTATCTTGCGTATTTGAGTATCGCGGCAGTAGGTTTTTTTGCGTGGATCATGTTTTGGCCAATACTGCTGCATAGCATCCGTTAATTAGACTGCCTTAGCATGGTCTTCTGCCAAAATATTTGCTAGCCCTGCTTGGATCAGCCGGTAGGCAATGCTGGAGGAGCTGGGTAGCTCGGGCAGGTTTTCTGGGCTAAACCATTGGGCATCTTCGATTTCATCGGCTTGGGGGATAATCTCTCCCGAGCTGTAGTCGGCAATAAAAGCAAGCATCAATGAGTGGGGAAAGGGATGGCTTTGGCTGCCAAACCAGCTTAGCTTGCCTACTTTTACCCCAACCTCTTCATGAATTTCACGATGAATGCATTCTTCTAGGGATTCGCCTGCCTCTTGTATGCTGGATTTATAAGTCTTAATTATGTTTTTAGAGCAAAAGAATGCAGGGGCGATGCCACAAGAAAAAACAGGTATTGAGTCTTATAAATGGTGGGATTTGTGTGGAAGTGTAAGCTGTAC
>Ga0247722_10001075_pt1 | contig 15477 bp, 15 predicted proteins | sample MSEWelMarce3H_FC_FD_189094 | JGI IMG/M metagenome (GOLD analysis project Ga0247722, IMG submission 189094) | Subsurface sediment microbial communities from gas well in West Virginia, United States - MSEEL Well Study Marcellus 3H_FC | ecosystem: Environmental > Terrestrial > Deep subsurface >... | reverse complement strand
AGGCAAAAACCATGATAGCACTTTTATCATGGCGTAACACTCGGCACGGCCTGCTCTGAGGGGATTGGCTCGGCCTGTACTAACGTTGCCAAAACGCGCGGTGTATGTACTAATTTATTTTGTGCTAGGCTTAAGTTGACAGTGCGTAATTGTTGTACTTGTTGCACAACCGTGGCGTATTGAGGATGTAAACTTTGATAAGGTTCGAGCAGCGTAATCACTTCATCCAAACTCTGCTGATAACGCGCTTGCTGTTGTAACCATAACGCTAACTGCGCTTGATGTACCGCCAAATAAGCATTTTGCTGTATCAACCAGCGTTGGTCTTGAGCCAACAACGGCGTATTTTTAGTACCATAATGTTGAATGCTAATTAACTGTTCAAAGGCTTGCCAGCCTTTTTGCCAAGCACTTTGTGGCTGTTGCTGACTAGGTGCCTGCGTTACGGGATTATTTTTTTGCACGGTCACTGTTTGATTAAGCACTTTTTTTAAGGCATCTAGTTGTAAAGAAGTTCCTGCATAATCTATCTGCTGATTAGTGGCCAACATCAATTTGTCTTGAGCAATGGCTTCACGTAATACGAGCGTAGGCTGATTGGCATAGTCTTGTAATAATTGGTCGGCAATTTCTAATAATAACAAAGCACTACGACTATCATGCTGCAACCAAAGCTGTTGTTCGGCCAAGTCGATATAATGTGCGACTTGTTTAATTAACCATGTTTGTTTTTGTGTCGGTTGAATGGCCGTTTTGACTTGTCCAAGCTGTGCTTGTAATTGGTCAACTTGCTGTTGCAAAATGACATTTTTAGTATGGCTTTGAATATTTTGTTCTTTGAGGATTTGTAACTCACCACTCAATTCATCATAGTGGGCTTTTTCTCTATTTTTATAACGAATCCCATGATAATAGAGCAAATAACTGGCAATTAGGGTCACGATGACCAAAATCACTGTCACTCGTCCCCAAAACCCAAGTTTTAAGGTAATTTTTGGAAAAACATGAATCGGTTGACGGGTTTGGCTCATCGTTTATCTATCTACTCTATTAGGACTTATGCGTTACAGTTCGTTTGCTCGCCCTCACCCCAACCCTCTCACACAGGGCGAGGGTGGGTCTCTCTCCCTTTGGGAGAGAGCTAGAGTGAGTGTGTGAGCCTAATCAATACCATGCCTTGACGAATTTCGCCACTGATTGAGTGTCAAAATAATATCTTTTGGTTTCATACTATCCGCAACAAGCACCGTTTGAATGCCTTTTTGCTTGGCAAGATGGGCTAAACGAGGACTGATTACCAGTGCTATCATGGTTTTTGCCTGTTCTAAAGCCAACTCACACCAATGGTTAAGTGTTTCGCCACTGCTTAAAATGACTACATCTGGCTGTTGTGACTGAATACTTAACCAGTGTTGTTGACTGTTTTGCGGCAATTGTCGGCGATATAAGTTGATGTAATCAACCTTAACCCCTTGTTGTTGCAAACTATCACGCACCAAGTTTCGGCCACCTTCGCCACGCAATACCAATAAACGCTCGCCTTGTGCTAATTGTTGTAAGGCATTGAGTTGTAATAAGCCTTCACTGGTTTCTTGAGCGGGGACTATTGGCTCAAGATCATAACTGCGTAAGACATCTGCTGTTGCTTGTCCCACCGCAAACCATTGCATATTAACAGGCCATTGTGGCCAATAATCGGCCAATAAACTCATACCTAATTGTGCAGCCGTTGGGCTAACCACAAATACTGCACGATACAGGTCTAAGTTAAGTACACAGGCTTTACTTTGGGCATCAAGCGTAATGGGGATGGTTTCCAATAAAGGTAAAGATAAAACTTCTGCCCCTGCATCGTGTAAGGCTTGAGTCAAGGCTTCGGCACGAACACTAGGACGGGTGTTAATAACCCATAAACCGTGCAAATCAAGCATAAACCTGTGCCAAAATCTGGGCTGCACCTTGTGCTAATAAGGCTTGCGCCACTTGTTGCCCCAATTGCTCAGCTTGCTGCAAATCATGGCTTTGTGCCTGTTGACGAATCATCTGCTGACCATCAATGCTGCCAACTAAGGCATGTAAGGTGAGTGTTTGCTGTTCTAAAGTGGCAAAACCTGCAATCGGAACTTGGCAACCGCCTTGTAAACAACGATTCATGGCACGTTCTGCTTGGACACACAAAGCCGTGGTATGATGGTGCAAAGGTGCTAATAATTGATGCAATGCCTCATCGTTAATCCGTGTTTCTATGCCAACCGCGCCCTGCCCTACGGCGGGTAACAATTGGGTCAAACGTTGTTTAATTCGTGCCTCTAAACCTAAACGCTTTAAGCCTGCACTGGCCAAAATAATCGCATCATATTCGTTATTGTCTAGTCGGCCTAAACGTGTTCCGACATTGCCACGCAAATCATGTATCACTAAATCGGGACGTAAGGCGCGTAATTGACATTGGCGGCGTAAACTTGACGTGCCAACAATCGCCCCCTGAGGTAAATCTTCTAAACACTCAAAACGATGAGAGACAAAAGCATCAGTAGGGTCTTCACGCTCACAAATGGTAGTAATGGCCAAACCTTCGGGGCAATCCATAGGCACATCTTTCATTGAGTGTACCGCTAAATCGGCATTTCCCTCTAAAATAGCGGTTTCTAATTCTTTAACAAACAAACCTTTACCACCAATTTTGGCCAAAGGCGTGTCTAAAATTTTATCACCTTGAGTGGTAAAAGTGACTAATTCTATTTTTAGATGAGGATGATGTGCCAATAAATTGGCTTTAACATACTCAGCTTGCCAAAGGGCTAAAGGACTTTTACGGGTGGCAATACGCAAGGTTTTCATGCAAAACTCTCAATGACAACAAACACAACTATGGACTTACGCGGTTATCGCTTATTTGTTCATGCCCTCACCCTACGCTACGCTCCTCCCTCTCCCCGAGGGAGAGGGTTGGGGTGAGGGTGCAAAACGCGCTAATTTCGGTGAAATGCGTAAGTCCTGATCTAGTTTAAACAAAAAAACCCCAGAAATAATCCTATATCTGAGGTTTTGATACAGACGATGTATGTGAAATTTAATTACCGTACACAATCACCGTAAAATCAGACATCACACCAAACAAATTTTGTGATTGATAGTCAACATGATGAATACGAGTAATCCCCGCATTTTTTGCCGCCGCTTCGACACTGGCATCACCTACGGCATAAATTCCCAAAATTGAGCGCATCGTAGCTCTGCCAACTTTGGTGGGTTTTTCGGGGCTTTCCGTAACCAACAACGGTGCTCTGACATTGGTATATAATGCACCTGTTACTGGGCTAACGGCGGTTGCACAACCTGAAAGCAAAGTGGCAACTAAAACTGGCCACAAAAAATGTTTCATTGATTAGTTCCTCGTTGTTGTCATCGTAAGTTTTGGGTACTTTGGACGATATGCCGCTTTTTCGAGGCTAGAATCATCTTCTAAAGCCGAAATTTCGGTTTCGTCAGGCATTTTTTTACGTGCCGCTAGAGCTTGGTCGGCGCGTTGATCTAACCATGCAATGGTATCGTCCCATACTTTTTGTTTTTGGGTATCGTGTAAGGTCGAGTGATGTAACCCTTCAATAATACGCAATGTTTTGTCGTTACTTTGTGCAGTTTTCATTAAAAACTCACTCGAACTTTGCGGAATAATATGGTCTTTAGTGCCTTGAATAATCAGCATTGGCGCACGAACATTATTGACATTAAGCTGCAAACGCTCGGTAGCATCTTGTAAACCAACCACAAAACCTGCACCAAGTGCTTGTTGTGTGGTGAGAGGGTCTGACCAAAAACGCTCTTTAGCTTGCGGGTCGGTTAAGACAAAACCTGTTAAAGACTTAAATAAGGGTAAAACAGGCGACTCAGGAATGACTTTGGCCATTTGCGCTTTACCCCATAAGCTCCACTGGGTTAAGGGGTTAATTTTGACCGCAGGCGCATTAAGAATTAAGCCGTCAGTAGTGACTTTATCCATGATGTGTGACATCAATACCACAGCACCACCCAAAGATTCACCTTGCAAATACACAGGAATATTGGGGAAGCGGCGGCGAATTTCACGGCGAGCTAAGGTTAAATCTTCAACATAGTCGTCATAATTAGAGACATTACCACGCCGACCATAACCCTGAGATTGTCCCCAACCGCGTAAATCAATACCAAATACCGCATAACCGTGCTTGGTCAGTTCATTTGCCCAAGGAGCATAAAAACCCGAATGCAACACTGTACCATGCGCCAACAAGACAATCGCTCTTGGCTTTTCCTTGGGCAACCACCATTGGCCAAACAGACGCAAGCCGCTACGCGTATAAAAATAACGTGCATCGGTGGCATTTTCGCCCAAGACATATTTACTGGGTTCTTCAGTTTTGACATTGGCCATATTACTGGCACAACCCGACAGCCCTAAGACTACTGTCGCAAGGCACACAGACGAAATTAAGGTTTTACGCCAGCCGCTCATAAACATTCCTCGACGATGTGTGATTATTATTAGAACTGACGCGCTGCTTGCTCATACATAAACACAACATCATGATGATTTTGCGTAAGCTCTTTTTATAAATTATGACTTACAGATCTCACCGAAATTAGCGCGTTTTGTGAACTAACCATCGTTAAAAACGATTTTCTAGTGAGCAAATAAGCGATAACTGCGTAAGTCATATAAATGTTATTATTGGCCTGCAAATGATACAGGCTTTATCATTCTAAAGCGAGAAAGCCTATTTGTCATCTTCTCACTGTCTCTGTTCTGATATATTTACAAACTTTGCATAATTTCGCGTAAATGTGACAAATGACGGCGACTTACTAACAGCCTTTCTTCAATGTCTTTAAAACGAACAAAGGTTTGACCTGTCGCATTGGTTTCTAAACCATCTAAAAACTGTGGTGCTAATAAGGCATTACGATGCACGCGTAAAAAACGGCTGCCAAACTCCTCTTCTAAATCTTTGAGTGTTTCGTCAATTAAAATTTCGCCGCGGGAATGACGTACCGTAATATATTTTTGGTCGGCTAAAAAATAATACACATCACTGATAGGTATGAGTTCCATACCACGATGAGTGCGTGCTGCAATATGGTGCCGTGCATCTACTTTGGCTGTTGACGAAACTTTTTCTTTAATTTGTTGCAATTGCGCACGATTTAAACGAGCAGCACGGGCAAGGGCTTCATTAAGTTGTTCACGGCGGACAGGTTTTAATAAATAACCTACCGCTTCTACTTGAAAAGCAGCCAAAGCATGTTCATCAAAAGCGGTAATAAAAATAACAGCAGGCGGATTGTCTAAACGTGCTAAAGCCTCTGCACAAGCAATACCATCCATAATTGGCATACGAATATCCAGCAAAATCAAGTCAGGGTCTAATGCCTCAACTTTGATTAACGCTTCGCGGCCATTTTCGGCTTCGCCTACTACCTCACAATCGGGTACATCTCGTAACAAACGGACTAAACGCTCTCGTGCTAATGCTTCATCATCACAAACTAAAATACGCATATCACCCTCCTGATAATTATTATTTTATGATATTTTTAAGCCATCTTATCCCTGATGTAAGGGATAACTAATTTGTGTACTAAACAAATGCCCTACGGCGACTGTTTTTAATTTGGCCTTTTCACCATAGTACACCTGCAAACGTTCTTTAATGTTGGCAACTGCCATATTATTACCTTTATGTTGGCTCTTTTTGTTTTCATAGTAGGGATTAGTAATCACTATATTAATTTCTTTACCCGTCCATGCCAACAAGATGGTCACTTTACCGCCATTTTCGCCCAATTCTACACCATGATAAATAGCGTTTTCTAATAATGGTTGTAAGGTTAAAGCAGGAATACGCAAATTGGGCTGCAAATTCTCAAAACGCCATTCAAACTCAAGGCGTTTACCTAAACGTAATTTTTCGATATTTAAGTAACTTTGACACAACTCTATTTCATCATTTAAAGGCACTTCGCCTTCCACTTTTAAACTGGCTCTAAATAAGGCCGATAAGTCTTCAACTACACGCTCAGCTTTGTCGGGGTCAATCATTATTAAACTGGCAATAATATTCATTGAGTTAAACAAAAAATGTGGACGAATCCGAGCTTGTAAAGCCTGTACTCTAGCCATTAACTCGGCACGTTGTTTACGCAACAATAACTCTTGCAAATAAAAATAACGCAACACTAAGCCGCCAATAATACCGCCCATTAACACATTACGCACTAAGGCGGCCATGACATCCACTTCACCTCGTTGATTAATATGCAAATACAACAATAGGCCTTCGGCGGCAAAGGTAAAAAAAGCCACTAACATCAAAAAGATAAATAACACCACAAAGGCAGCGTATGAATGCTTGAGCCGACTTAAAGGCACACGCAAACTGCACAACAAAACGCAGGTACTCAAACCCACCCATGCCAATAAAAAAGATTTAAGGGCTAAGTCTGTCCACGGAAAAGGCGATAATTGTTCTAAATTAGCCAGTGTTAAAAAAATGGCTAATAATTCAGTGGCTATCAATAACCGTAACACCGCTTTCATATTGCAAAAATCGGGTAAAAAAAACTCATCCGCGACAAGCGTATTTTTTGTGGCCACTGTTTGCTGCATAATTGCTGTTATACTCTAAAGGACTTTTACAGTTGATACTGTACGGTGCAATGCCTAAGTCCTGATTTTTTTAATTATCACAGCAGAATTTGTATGACAACACCTTCTTCTACTATGTGGGGCGGTCGCTTTAGTGAAGCAACTGATGCCTTTGTGGCCGAGTTTACCGCGTCTGTCAATTTTGATAAACGCTTATATAAGCATGATATTCAAGGTTCTATTGCTCATGCCACCATGTTGGCAAAAGTAGGCGTATTGAATGACAACGAATGCAAGGCAATTATTGACGGCCTAAATGCCATCAAACATGACATTGAAACTGGTCAATTTGACTGGTTAGTCAGCCTTGAAGATGTACATATGAACATCGAATCGCGCTTAACTGACCGCATTGGCATTGCGGGTAAAAAACTTCATACAGGACGTAGCCGCAACGACCAAGTAGCAACCGATATACGTCTGTATTTACGCGATGAAATTGATGTGACTCGTCATATTTTGGCGCGTTTGCAACATGGTTTACTCGATTTAGCCGAACGTGAAGCCTCAACCATTATGGCAGGCTTTACTCATTTACAAACCGCACAACCTGTTACTTTTGGCCATCATTTATTAGCATGGTTTGAAATGTTGGTGCGTGATGATGAGCGTTTAGCCGATTGCCGCAAACGGGTTAATCGCATGCCTTTGGGTTCGGCGGCATTGGCAGGGACAACTTACCCCATAGACCGTGCTTACACTGCTCAATTATTGGGCTTTGAAGCCGTCTGCGAAAACTCCTTAGATGCGGTGTCTGACCGTGACTTTGCCATTGAGTTTTGTGCTGCGGCCTCCATTGCCATGATGCACTTATCACGCATGAGCGAAGAACTTATTTTGTGGAATTCGCAACAATTTAAGTTTGTGGATATTCCTGACCGTTTTTGTACTGGCTCAAGCATTATGCCGCAAAAGAAAAATCCTGATGTGCCTGAATTAGTGCGTGGTAAAACGGGACGGGTTAATGGCCATTTAATTAGTTTGTTAATGTTGATGAAAGGTCAACCGTTGGCATACAACAAAGATAATCAAGAAGATAAAGAACCATTATTTGATGCCCTTGACACCTTACAAGCCTGTCTACGTGCTTTTGCAGATATGATTCCTGCCCTCAAACCGAATCGTGAAGCAATGCGTGACGCGGCGTTGCGTGGTTTTGCCACCGCCACCGATTTGGCTGATTATTTGGTAAAAAAAGGCACAGCATTTAGAGATGCCCATGAAATTGTCGGCAAAGCCGTGGCTTATGGGGTACAAACAAGCAAAGATTTAAGTGCCATGAGTTTGGCCGAGTTACAACAATTTTCGGATACCATTCAAAAAGATGTGTTTGCCGTACTCAGTTTAGAAGGTTCGGTAAATGCCCGTAATCATATTGGTGGTACTGCCCCCAACCAAGTATTAGCCGCCGTACAACGTGCGCGGACGCGAATTAACGGAGTAACAATATGACACGCATGGTAATGTGCCGTAAATACGGCCAAGAAATGGAAGGTTTGGCTTTTCCACCCTTTCCTGCGGCCAAAGGCCAAGCCATTTTTGACACGATATCTAAACAGGCATGGCAAGAATGGTTAAAACACCAAACTATGTTGATTAACGAAAACCATTTAAACGTCATGCAGCCCGAAACTCATGTGTTTTTGGATGAGCAACGGGAAAAGTTTTTGAGCAATGCCGACTACGAACGGCCTAAAGGTTGGACACCAGAGAAAAAATAAGATAAAAAGGGCGCAATCATTGCGCCCTTTTTATTACCAAAACTTCCACCACCATTTTTTCTTTTTCATGGTTTGTTCCACTTCTTTATTCCATGTGCTGTATTGTTGCAAATTAGATGATTTAGCAAAAAAATCACCAAAACGTTTGTCACTTTCGTTAATGTGTTGAATCAACCACATTTTTAAAAAGTGTAACAACTCAAAGGTAATCGTTGCGTCTTCCTCGTCTAATTTACGTTGCAATTCATGGATTTGCACAATCAAATCTTCATGTTGTTGTTTGTGAATTTCTAAACCAGGATAATGCAAAACGCGCATTAAACTTTCTTCTAACAAAAAGTGGGTACGCGTATAGTCTGCTAACTGGTCTAAAATTTCACGCGATGCAGCCTTGCCTCTATGCTCCATAATCGCGTGGTGTAATTGATTTAACAAATCCACCAACACTTTATGCTGCTCATCAACCTCTTGTATATGAACATTAAAATCATCTGACCAATGAAAAAGGTCTGCAGTTGTCATTTGAGGCACTCCAGTCTAAAAAATCAGGACTTACGCATTTCACCGAAATTAGCGCGTTTTGTGAACTAAAAATCGTTGAAAACGATTGTTTAGAGAGCAAATAAGCGATAACCGCGTAAGTCCTAAAAGTGTATGAGCCAATAGGCCTGCTTATTATAAGGATATATAACCTTATAAAAAATAGGACTAATCACAAAATACACTTTTTGAGTGACTATATAGTTCAACCTTGTTCGCGAAATCTTAATTTAAAGCTCAACATACCTCTAAATTCTCTCTCCAAAGAGGACTTCCGCTTAAAAACTCGAACCTTTAAACCGAACTCAAGTTAATTTAAAGGAGCAACTCTTAACACTTCTTCAATCGTGGTTAAACCTTGAGCGACTTTTTGCGCGCCTGATAAGCGTAATGGTAATAAGCCTTCACGATACACTTGTTTTTTAATCTCGGTCATGGCGGCGTTATCATTGACTAAACGTTTAACCTCGTGGCTAATAGGCATAATTTCGTACAAACCCACTCGACCTAAATAACCTGTATCTCGGCACTCCAAACAACCTTTTGGGGCAAAAATATTATCGGGCATATTGAGTAACCACGGCTGGGTCAATTCTAACCATGCTTTTTCGTTACAAGGGGTCATGGTTTTACAATGTGGGCATAAAGTCCGTACGAGACGTTGCGCCATAATACCAATCACGGTTGAGGTAATTAAAAATGCGGGAACACCTAAATCTAATAAACGAATAATTGACGAAGGGGCATCATTGGTATGTAAAGTTGACAACACTAAATGGCCTGTTAATGCCGCTTGAATCGCCATATCAGCGGTGTCGTAATCACGAATTTCACCAACCATAATAATATCGGGGTCTTGGCGCATCAACGCCCGTACCCCTTCGGCAAAACTTAAGTCAATGCCGTGATGTACTTGCATTTGGTTAAAACTGGGCTCGACCATTTCAATCGGGTCTTCGACTGTACAGACATTGACTTCATCGGTAGCGAGTTGTTTAAGCGTAGAGTACAACGTGGTGGTTTTTCCCGAGCCTGTTGGTCCTGTCACCAAAATAATGCCGTTTGGTTCTTGCACCATTTTTTGCCATTTTTCAAAATCCTCCCCCACTAAACCTAAATCCTTAAAACCGCGTACTAATACATCGGGGTCAAAAATCCGCATCACTAACTTTTCGCCAAACACGGTGGGTAAAGTGGCCAAACGCAATTCGATTTCTTGACCTTTGGGACTACGGGTTTTTAAACGTCCATCTTGCGGTTTACGTTTTTCGGCAACATTCATCCGCCCCAAAATTTTAATGCGTGATACCACCGCATTCATAATTAAACCTGGAAAGTCATAAATATTGTGCAATACGCCATCAATACGAAAACGCACTCGTCCCGATTCGCGGCGTGGTTCTAAATGAATATCACTAGCACGTTGGTCAAAAGCATATTGCAGTAACCAATCGACGATATTCACAATATGTTGGTCATTAGCGTCTGGATTTTGGACATTACCTAATTCTAATAATTGCTCAAAATTACTGACTCGATTGACGTTACTCGTCACCGACTCGCTATTATTTGCCCCTTCTATGGCACGAGCCAATTTATAAAACTCAATGGTAAAACGATGTAAATGGGCAGGATTAACCACGACCCGTTTGATAAGTTTGTCTTTTAAGGTGTGTTGTAAGTTTTCTTCCCACTCGGTATGAAAAGGCTGTGCGCTGGCAATAATCACCTGCTCTTTGTCAATTTGTACCGCCAAAATGCCATGCCGCTCGGCAAACGCATAAGACATAATACCTGTCACATGGGCTGCATTGATTTTTAAGGGGTCAATATGAAACAAGGGCTGTCCTGACTTTTCGGCCAACCACGCACTTAAAGCATCAAGCGTTAATTTGCTAGTAGGCTTTTTAAGGTCAACTAAGTCAAACTGAGCAATCACTTGTAAAGGATGCCAATGTAATTTGTCACGGGTACGCGGCGTAGTAGCCACTAAATTAGCATCACGCTGACTGATACGTTCATCTTTTAACAACTCGTCCAAACACCAACGAGTATCTATACGATAGGATAATGTGTTTTTTTTCATTGAGTTTTCACTATTTTAAATTTGTGCGGTTATTATTTAATGCACTGTTTTTAGACCTCACCCTAGCCCTCTCCTAACAGGAGAGGGAACTTTATCGCTATAATCTCATCTTAATCAGTAAAAAAGATACCTATACTTTCAAAGAGTTAAGGAGCTTAAAAGCTATTTATGACTACCACCCGATGACCAACCGCTGCCGCTACTGCTGCTCCAACTACGGCTGGAGCTAGTGCTGCTATTATCAGTCGATAAATTGATGACAGTGGTAAAAAACACAATCACAATAGCCCATAAAATATAATTCATTTGGCTCATATTATGTTCCTACCGCCAAAAACCATAATACGGCGGTGGCAATTGCCGTCAAGATTAAACTGCCCGAACCAAACACAATTAACGGTAAGTTAATTAGCCATAACAACGTGGCAAAAAACTTGAATATACCCCATTTACTCGCCGAATTATTGGCTGTAGTTGGCTGATTCAAGGTTTTATTAAACCATTTTTCAATCAAAGCTTTAGGGACTTTTTGTGCCAAACTCCATGTAATTTCGTTAGTGTTTTGTTCGGCACTGATTTTTTGTGCTGCCGCTTGATAGTCAGTAATCTCGGTTTTGTCGCCTACTTTAACCCGCCAATTAAACGCGCCTGCGGCATAAATCACTTGGGCACGATACGTCCATAATTTTTTCCACGTTTTACCTTGATAACGCAACACATCTCGGCTGCTGTTATCAGGCATTTCGTTTAACACCGTGACTTTATCCCAACCTTCACTACTTTCAACCAACCACAAAAAACCTTTGTTTGGCTCATACAATAAATACTCTGTCCACGGTGCGTCAGCGTCTTCACCTAATTCTTCGGCTTGCAATAACCCAATCACCACATAATCAACATTATCAATTTTGCCCACATCCCCTAAAGCCAAAGAAGTCAACTTAGCAGCTTGCTGATTATGTTTGGCAATGACAATCGCTTTGTCTTCTGTTAGTTCAACATTAGCACTACACGCAGGACAGACAATATGTTTAAACAGTTGACTGGTATAGGCAATTTGTGAGCCACAGTTAGGACAATCTAAGGCTTGCATTTGTCCTTGCACACGCCCTGCGCTGTCGGCTACTACGTCTTTATCGCGTAATAGTTGGCATTGTAAGTCCTCTAAATTAACCGCTTTACCCACATAACGTAAGGGCGGATAACCTTCGGAATAATCAAGGGTTAAAAAATTATCTTTGACTCTAAAATCAGCCACATCGGCTTTCCAACCTTTGCCGACTTTAAAAGGCAGTTCGCCTTGTCCACCCGTACAGCGTGCGCTACGGACATCGGTGGCCGAATATAAACGATACTTGCTTAATGGGCGTAACTGCTCAAAGGGAGGCGCATCGGTGGCCGTGCCATCTAAAAAATTAAAGGTATATTGGCTAGAGGCTTCGGAGAGCCAGCCCTCTTTGCCATCATCAAATAAGGCATACCATTCATTCCATAAACCATCATCATATTTAAGTTGAATCCGCCCTAACAACGTAAAACCTTGTTGTTGATAGATGCCTGTTGTGCCAATTTGCAGTGGGCTGTAGTCTTCCAACACACTGGCCATTTTGCCAATGTCTTTGATAGTGTCAGCGTCTTTTAAGACCGTGGTTTGACAATAGCTGCACACCGCCATGACGGAGGCTGGCGATTTAAAGGCGACTTTTGCGCCACAACTTGGGCAAAGAGCATTAAACATGAGAGCTTGGTTTTCCTTGCTGAGCTTGTAAAGGACTACGTTCGACCATTTGATAACGATGCTGCTTAGGTTGCAAGCCCTCTATCAAGTACGCGACTGCACGTTGCGGCTGAGCCTCACCACACATAAACACATCAATCGCCGCATAACCATACTCTGGCCATGTGTGAATACTGATATGTGACTCTTGCAACAACAATACACCTGTGACCCCTTGCCCCTCGCCAAAATGATGAAAGTGAGCAAATAACACCTGCGCTTGTGCGGCTTGTGCCGCCATATAAAGCAGGGCTTGCAGTTGCGTAGGGTTGGCCAATAACTCGGCCTCTACCCCATCACACTCTAACAAATAATGCCGACCCAATGGCTTCATCCCATCAGCTTCTTTAAAACTTCAGCTTTGGCAGTATCGTAGTCAGCTTGACTAATTAAGCCTTTATCTAATAAGCCTTTGAGCTTTTCTAAACGCACTGTAGGGTCATCACTCGCAGCAGGGGCAGCCGATGTACCGCCACCTAAGACCGATTGTGCTACTGCCGAAGGATTAAAGGCTTTAGCCATCGTTTGTCCCATCGCCATGCCTGCGGCCATACTTGCGCCAATCCCTGCCATGCCGCCTTCATTTTGGGCGGCTAAGGGAATCGCATTAGCCGCTTGATATTGGGTATATTGGTTTAAATCACCTGCCATACCCATCGAAATACGGGTATCAATCGCTTTTTGCAACTCTTCGGGTAAAGATACGTTTTCAACAACAAATGTTTCTAATTCAATACCATAGTTGACAAATAATGGAGCTAAGACGGGTTTGATTTTATCGGCCATTAAGCCTTGATTAGCCGCCATATCTAAAAATGGTACACCTGAACTGCCCATTGCGCTGCTGATATTAGCCACAATCAAATTGCGTAATTGCGGCTCTAGCTGCTCAGCGCTGTAAGTGCTGTTTGCGCCTGTGATAGTGGTATAAAACTTTTGAGCATCGGTTAATTTGTAAGCATACATACCAAAGGCGCGTAAACGTACCATGCCAAAGTCGCTGTCACGAATAGTAATGGGTTGAGGTGTTCCCCATTTGCGGCCTAACTGTAAACGGGTGCTAAAAAAGTAAACGTCTGACTTAAACGGAGAGGCAAAAAACTTGTCCCAATGTTTGAGGTTGGTCAATACGGGTAAAGTGCGTGTTTCGAGTTTGTACAAGCCTGCGGTAAATACATCAGCCACTTGGCCTTCATTGACAAAAATGGCGATTTGGCCATCACGCACGGTGAGTTGCGCGCCATATTGAATTTCGTTGTCGGTAAATGGAAAACGCCACATTAATTGACCGTCTGGCTGATTGTCCCATTCAATGACATCTACAAATTGCTTGGCAACAAATGAAAAAAGACCCATGTTAAAACTCCTGTTGATTAACCCTCACTCTGAGCTTCTGCGAGTGGGATAAGAAGACGTTTAAATAATTAGAGTGAAGGTGATTTTTTGTCTTAGACCTCACCCTAGCTCTCTCCTAACAGGAGAGGGAACTCCATCGCTATTAAGTAGTTTGTTTTTGTGCAGCAACTAAAAGACCTGCCGTACCCACATAGTAGGTATGAAAATCTTCAACTTCAATGTTATAAACATAATCTGTATACATGTAGTTGACTGAATTTGGGTCGTCATAGGCATCAATGATACTAGGTGTTCTTTCGCCTTTTTCTTCATAAGCATTAAAATAGAATTGAGTATCAGGATGCTCAAACTCTGATAATACCTTTGTATTTTCATCAGGATGCAATGACCTATCCCAATTCATACCATACCAGCCGAACTCGAACTCTGAAAATCCCTTTTCTCCTATCACCAGTAGAGGAGTATTTTGTCTAAAATCAACCAACATCCCAAAATTACTACGACGGCCCACATGATAAAGATAACTGCAAAGGGCAACTTGAGTGTGTGCTGTTTTAATTAAATAGCCAGCATCATCATCCAATCCTACTATTTTATCGTTTACATCATAAAGTACTACGTGACTGTTAAGTCTCAAATCTTTTGCTGGTATCCATTCTTTGCTGATAGGATTCCAAAAAGGATGGTTATCTGTACAAAAAAGATGCATACTTCCTATGCGATTTGATAAATCATTAAATGATACGCTCATAATGGGTAATTTTTCCGCCGATTTAAATGTACTAATCACACGCTTATAAGCCAATTCTCCCTCACCATTCTCATGCTTTGATAAAACCATATCGCCAACTTTAAGCTGCTCAATCGGTACTAAACCTTTATCGGTATGGACTAACGTACCTGCTACAAATCCCATGATTAGCTTCCTTGTTATATGTTAAACACTAAGACAAACACGCCGCATTAATAATACCAAAGGTCAACGACACCCCGCCCAACAACGCCCCCACCGCCACATTATTATTTTCTAATTCTTGATGCAGCTCAGGCATTAAGTGCGATAACACCCCATACACCAACAACTGCACCGCCATTGCCGCCCCCGCCCATCCCGCAAACGCCAGCAAAGAATCATTGTGCATAATGCTTGATGCTAAAGTGAGTGAAAAACCAATCAATGCGCCTAAAAAGCTAAATGCCGAGGCAGACTGCCCCTCACGAATCATTTTTAATTCGTCATAAGGAGTCACTTTGGTATAAATCAACGAAAACACGCCAATCATCGCTAAACTGGCGAGTAAATAGATAATAT
>Ga0247722_10001074_pt1 | contig 15478 bp, 14 predicted proteins | sample MSEWelMarce3H_FC_FD_189094 | JGI IMG/M metagenome (GOLD analysis project Ga0247722, IMG submission 189094) | Subsurface sediment microbial communities from gas well in West Virginia, United States - MSEEL Well Study Marcellus 3H_FC | ecosystem: Environmental > Terrestrial > Deep subsurface >... | reverse complement strand
ATCGCATTACGCGATAAATATGATTTTTTTACCCGTTGTCAAACGCCAGAATTAGCAGCTGAAATCACCGTTCAACCCATTCGCAGAATTGCACCAGATGCAGCTATATTATTCTCGGATATTTTGGTTGTGCCTCAAGCAATGGGAATTGAAGTCTTGATGAAAGAAAACATTGGACCGTTTTTACCAAACCCAATTCGTACTATTCAAGATGTCGAAAAAGTGATCGTTCCAAATATCCATGAAACCTTGGGTTACGTAATGGACGCAATTAAATTGACCAAAGAAATGTTGAACGATGAAGTTCCATTAATTGGTTTTGCAGGTTCGCCGTGGACGATTTTCTGTTATGCTGTGGAAGGAAAAGGCTCAAAAAGTTTTGATACTGCCAAAGGATTTTGTTTTTCAAATCCAGTTGCAGCGCATGTTTTATTGCAAAAAATTACCGATACTACGATTTTATATTTGAAAGAAAAAGTGAAAGCAGGTGTTGATGCCGTTCAGATTTTCGATTCATGGGGCGGAATGCTATCGCCAGTTGATTATCAAGAATTCTCTTGGAAATACATCAACCAAATTGTGGAAGCTTTAGCAGACGAAACCCACGTGATTGTTTTCGGAAAAGGATGTTGGTTTGCACTTAACGAAATGGGGAAAAGTAGGGCTTCGGCTTTGGGAGTAGATTGGACTTGTTCTGCAAGAAACGCAAGATATTTATCGGGTGGAAACATCACCTTGCAAGGAAATTTCGATCCAAGTCGTTTGCTTTCACCAATTCCTGTTATCAAGAAAATGGTTCATCAAATGATAGATGAATTCGGAAAAGACAAATACGTAGTTAATTTAGGTCACGGGATTTTACCAAATATTCCTGTAGATCACGCGAAGGCGTTTGTGGATGCGGTGAAAGAATATCAAAAATAGCTGTCTACAGATAGCTATCCTGCAAGGTTCGCCAAACCTTGTAGGTATAAGAGTCGACACAAGTAATAAAAAACTTATAAGGCTTGAAAACCTTATAGAATCATAATATAAGCCATAAAAGATCACTACAAGGTTTAAATGCCTTGTAGTAATAAAAAAGTAAAAGCCAAAATATGAAATTAGAAGTTTTAGAAAAAGAAGGTTATTATCATATATACAACAGGGGAATTAATGGATGTATGATCTTTGGAAATGATGAAAATAAAAATTTCTTTCTCAAACAATTTTCAAAATATTTATCAGACAAAATTTCAATATTTGCCTTTTGTTTGATGGACAATCACTATCATTTGGTTATTCGTTTAAATGATGATGGAAAAATAGTGACTCAAGCATTTTCTAATTTTTTTAATTCTTATGCAAAAGCATTTAACAAGGAAAATGGTAGAACCGGAAGTCTTTTTGAAAAACACTTCAAAAGAATTAAATTGAATGATGAAGAATATTTGAAACAACTAATATTGTATGTTCACTTGAATCCAAAATATCATTTAGATTTAAAATTCGAGGAGTATAAATATTCATCCTATCTTGCTTTTATTTCCAATAAAGAAACAAAAATAGATAGAAAAGAAGTTTTGAAATTATTTGGTGGAAGAGAAAATTTTATTTTTTCTCACAAACAGAAAAGTGATTTTTTAAAAGAAAAATACACCTTCGAATAAAGCAATTATTATCCTTCAAGGTATTAAAACCGTTTAAGTATGATAAAATATCATAAAGCATTAAAATAATAGACCTACAAGGTTTAAAAAAACCTTGCAGTATAGAAAAAAAATAATGAAAAATAAATTCTACCTATACATACAAACCCTACAAGACCAAATCTGTGCAGGATTGGAAGCTGCTGACGGCGCAACTAAATTTCGTGAGGACATTTGGGAACGTCCTGAAGGTGGTGGCGGAAGAACACGCGTTATAGAAAACGGAGCGGTTTTCGAAAAAGGCGGTGTGAATATTTCAGCGGTGCATGGGAAATTACCCGAAAGCATGCAGAAATTATTCAATGTAGGCGAAGCTGATTTTTTTGCCTGCGGATTGAGTTTGGTTATTCATCCTAAAAGTCCAATGGTACCAACGGTTCATGCGAATTGGCGCTATTTTGAAATGTACGATGATCATGGAAAGGTAATCAATTCGTGGTTTGGTGGTGGTCAAGATTTAACGCCTTATTATCTGTTTGAAGAAGATGCAATACATTTTCATCAAACGTGTAAAACGGCTTGCGATAAACACAATACAGATTTTTATCCGAAATATAAAAAACAGTGTGACGACTACTTTTGGAATGCCCATCGCAATGAAGCACGCGGAATTGGCGGATTATTTTTCGATTACTGCAAAGCAACCGAAGAAATGTCAATGGAAAATTGGTATGATTTTGTAACCGAAGTGGGCAATAGTTTTATAGAAGCGTATGTTCCAATTGTCGAAAAAAGAAAAAATTTACCTTACTCTTCAGCCCAAAGAACGTGGCAAGAAATTCGTCGTGGTCGTTATGTAGAATTCAATTTGGTACACGACAAAGGCACGCTTTTTGGCTTGAAAACCAATGGTAGAATAGAAAGTATATTGATGAGTTTGCCACCACGCGTTCAGTGGGCTTACGATCATCACGCGGAAAAAGGCAGCGAAGAAGAAAAGTTAGTTGAAGTATTAGAAAATCCGAAAAATTGGATTTAATACTTATTTTAAATGTAGAATTTATAAATTTTAAATGGTTTTAAATGAACTTTAAACCTTAAACTTTAAACTAAAAAATATGTTCCCATTACAAAGAGGTCGTCGTTTAAGAATAAACGAATCCATTAGAAGTTTAGTTCGTGAAACAACACTAAGTCCAAGTGATTTTATGTTTCCGATGTTCATCGCTGAAGGTGAAAATTACAAAACCGAAATTCCTTCCATGCCAGGAATTTTCCGTCGCTCGATTGATTTAACCGTTGAAGAAGTTAAAGAATTATTCGCTTTAGGAATTCGTGCCGTAAATATTTATGTAAAAGTCGACGAATCACTAAAAGACAATACGGGAAAAGAAGCTTGGAGCCCAAACGGATTGATGCAACGCGCCATCAAAGCCATCAAAGCCGCTTGTCCAGAAATGATTGTGATGCCTGATGTGGCTTTAGATCCTTATTCTATTTATGGTCACGACGGAATTATTGAATACGGCGATGTGGCAAATGATGCTACCAACGAAGCTTTAGTGAAAATGGCGGTTTCTCATGCACAAGCGGGAGCCGATTTTGTTGCACCAAGCGACATGATGGACGGACGTGTTTTGCGTTTGCGTCAAGGATTAGATGCAGCAGGTTTTCAAAATGTGGGAATTATGAGCTACTCGGCTAAATATGCTTCGGCATTTTACGGACCTTTTCGCGATGCTTTAGACAGCGCTCCTGTTGATAATGTGGACATTCCGAAAGACAAAAAAACCTACCAAATGGATTATGCCAATCGCATCGAAGCCATAAAAGAAGCCTTAATGGACGTCGAAGAAGGTGCAGATATGGTCATGGTAAAACCAGGAATTGCCTATTTGGACATCGTTCGCGAAGTCAAAAATGCAGTGAATGTTCCGGTAACTGTTTTCCATGTTTCGGGCGAATACGCCATGATTAAAGCCGCTGCGGAAAGAGGTTGGTTGGATCACGACAAAATCATGATGGAACAATTAATGTGCATAAAAAGAGCCGGAGCCAGTTTAATTTCGACCTATTTTGCCAAAGAAGCAGCGATCATTTTAAACCAATAACAATGAAAAAAGTAGCTTTATTAGTTTGCTTAATAGTTCTTATTTCTTGTAAAAAAGAAAGCGAAGAAACTCCCGGGCAACCCAATCCAACCGAAGTCTCTCAAACACCCGAGGAACTTGGAAAATCTATTTTTGAAGGAAAGGGAAATTGTGCGGCTTGCCACAGAATGGATGAAAAGCTAGTAGGACCAAGCGTTCAAGAAATTGCAAAAAACTACAAAGCGCAAAACGGGAATATGGTTTCCTTCCTAAAAGACGAGGCAAAACCAATTGTAGATCCTTCGCAGTACGAAGTCATGAAAGCCAATTTAGCCCTTACAAAAGAAATGTCCGACGAAGAATTAAAAGGCTTGGAAGCTTATATTTATAGTCAAATAAAATAAATAATTGTGTTTGTTTTTTAAAATCAGTATTTTTACTAAAAATTGATTAAGCTATGAAATCCATTTTTGCTCTAATTTTATTTTTGTTTACCTCACTTGGCTTTAGCCAATACCAACCTATTACTTTTGGTTCTAGGTTTAATACAATTCCTTCAACATTATTTGATAATTACAATAATAAGAATGCAAATAAGTTGACTCGTCTTGGAATTCTAGTTAATATGTCGCAAACAAACATAATGGATATAAATACTATTAATTTATTTCCAAAAAACTACTCTTGGTCTTGCGATATTCGTAGGATACAGGATTTTAAAGCTATGGCTTTAAACATCAGGCAACAAGATCTTTGCGGTCGTGATTTACTATTTGATATTCATTCTGAAGTAATTCAAAATGTTAATTTAAAAAACATGAACTATCCTTAAAAGGAAATAGTCTTCCTAAATTAAACACTCAGAATCCTTAAATTTAAGTAAAATAAAATCCATTTTGCACTCGCAAAAGCAAGTTCGGTAGGCCTTTATAGTAATAGTAAATTGTGTCATTATAAGGTATTTGTGAATCAGTAGCTATTCCCGGCATCCGCTTTATCTCTTGCGGCGAACCCCGCCACAATAGGATGTCGCTGCTATCGGGGCTAAAACCCTTTGGTTTAAATCAACCTAAATTTTAATTAATTACATAAAAATAATAACTCAACGTTTTTTATGTATATTCGTATAATTAGAATTTAAAAACCAAATAAACTATCACCCATGAAATTACTTAAAAAAATTGCACTGTGGACCTTAATTAGTCTGTCGTCATTAATTGTTTTGGCCTATGTTTTTAATGTCGATTATTTATTAAAAGCAATTCGAACCATCTATTTAAAAGGACATCAAACCGCCTTTTTAGAAGATTACAAAGAATTTGATAACGATACCATTTCAAAAAGTACTGTCGCTCAACCCTGGGCAATTCATAAAGATTACAATAAAGTTAAAGCTACTCCTGAATTAGAAAATCTCCACAAGGAAGTCGGAACTGTGGCTTATCTTATCATAAAAAAGGATAGTATTTGGCACGAAAGTTACTACGATGGTTTCGATAAAAACTCGAAATCCAATTCCTTCTCAATGGCCAAGAGCATCGTTTCGGCAGCACTTGGAAAAGCAATAATGGAAGGGAAAATTAAAAGTTTGGACCAATTGGTTTCTGACTTCTTCCCAGAATTTAAAGAAGGAAAGTCAGCAACGATGACTGTAGGTGATTTGTCTTCTATGGCTTCTGGATTGAATTGGGATGAGGCTTATTATAGTCCGTTTTCGATTACTACTCGCGCCTATTTCACTGATGAATTGGAAAAAGTAATACTTGGATTAAAAGGGGTTGATGAACCAGGAAAAAAATACAAGTACTTAAGTGGTAATACTCAACTTTTAGCCATGGTAATTGAAAAAGCAACAGGTGAAAAAATACCAAAATATGTTTCTAAAAACTTCTGGCAACCAATGGGTGCTGAAAACGATGCACTTTGGCAAACAGATAAAAAAGGCGGAGTGGTAAAAGCATTTTGCTGTATTGCAAGTAATGCAAGAGACTTTGCTCGCTTTGGGAAATTGTACAAACAACATGGGAAATGGAACGGCAAGCAACTTTTAGACAGTACGTTTGTTGCAAAATCTATCACGCCAAGGTTTAAAGAATCTCCTGAATATGGTTATGCATGGTGGTTGAGCGACTACAAAGGCAAGAACATATTTTATATGCGAGGTCATTTGGGTCAATACGTAATCGTGATTCCAGAAGACGAATTAATCATTGTGCGATTAGGAAATCGCGTAAAAAAATCTAAAAATTCGCCACACAGCGAAGACTTCTTTGTTTACATCGATGAAGCTTATAAAATGCTTGGCAAATGATAGAAAAAATACTCCTCGAAAACATTCTTTTTCTTGATATAGAAACCGTTCCTGAAGCTTCCGATTATAACGAATTGGATGCCGAAATGAAAGACCTTTGGGAACATAAAACACATTACCAACGAAAAGAAGAATATACGCCAGAAGATTTTTATGACCGTGCAGGAATTTGGGCTGAATTTGGAAAAATTGTCTGTATTTCAGTGGGTTATTTTACCATTAAAGGAGACATTCGAAACTTTAGAGTGACTTCCTTTTTTGGAGAAGAAAAGAAAATTCTTCACGATTTTATCAACCTCTTGAACAATCATTTCAACAAACCACAGCATATTTTGTGTGGTCATAACGCAAAGGAATTTGATATTCCATTCATTGCCAGAAGGATGATTATCAACCAAATTGCTCTTCCAAACAAACTGAATTTATTTGGCAAAAAACCTTGGGAAATTCCGCATTTGGACACTTTAGAATTATGGAAATTTGGTGATTACAAGCATTACACCTCTTTAAAATTAATGTGTAAAGTGCTTGGAATTCCTTCATCAAAAGGCGACATTGACGGAAGTCAAGTAGGGCATGTTTATTATGTAGATAAAGACATCGATAGAATTGTAACCTATTGCGAAAAAGATACCATTGCTGTGGCGCAAATATTCTTGCGTTTGCGTAGAGAAGATTTACTGATTGAGGAGGAAATTATTCACGTTTAATTTTATATTTGATTTATTACTTTTACAAAAAAATACAAATTATGGTTTTAAGTAGATTTTGGTTGGTTATTTTTATTTCGTCAATTGCATTTGTATTAATTAGCTTGTTTTCTGGCAACAGTTATACGCTCGATTTTATGATCAATGGGAAAAAAGACGATCCAATTATTATTTCTGAAAAATACCTCAACCAAGTACCGGCATTCATAAAAGACAGCATTGAAAAAGCTCCAGATCAAACGATTGTAATTGATAATATTACTTCAAATCCAGATACAACCTATGTGTATTCTGCGAAAACTGTAAAAATTTTCAGTGGGGTTCAAAAATCAGATGGTTTGTTACCAACTTGCAAAAGTACTTTGCTGGATTTAGTATTACCACTTCTTGCATATCTGGCCTTTTTCTGTGGATTGATGGAGCTTTTGATTATTTCAGGGGCATCAGAAAAACTGGCGAAACTGCTAAGTCCAGTATTTGTAAAAGTGTTTCCAAGTGTTCCCAAAAACCACCCTTCTATTTCTTTTATGACCATGAATTTTGCTGCAAACTTCCTAGGTTTGGATTCTGCGGCAACACCTTTTGGCTTGAAAGCTATGGAAAGTTTACAAGAAATAAACCCCGATAAAGCCAAAGCCAGCGATGCTCAAATAATGTTCATGTGTTTGCACGCTTCAGGGCTAACATTAATTGCGACTTCAATAATTGGTTATCGAGCTGCTGCAAATGCTACGAATCCTGCCGACGTAATGCTTCCATGTATCATCACATCATTTATTGGCACCATTGCTGCTTTTTTAATTGTAGGAATCAAGCAAAAAATCAATTTTATTAGCGCTTCGTTAATGGTTGGATTAATGACATTAATTGCTGCTATTGTAGGATTATTGATGTACGTAAATCAATTGGATATCATTGGTAAAAATTATTTTACTTCAAATTTATCTGCGTTGATATTGATTGTAATCATCGCTTTTACTCTGCTATTTTCATTTTTTAAAGAAAAGAAATTTGCTGAAGCCAATACCACTGTTTTTGAAGCTTTTGTAACAGGAGCCAACAATGGGGTGAAAACGGGAGTTACCATTTTTCCTTATGTATTGGGGATGCTAGTAGCAATTTCCTTATTCAGAAACAGCGGTTTGTTTGAAATTATTAGCGAATGGATCGCTTTTGCTTTTTCAAATATGGGCGTGAGTAAAGAAATCACTGATGCTTTACCGGTTGCTTTGCTAAGACCATTTAGCTCTGCGGGATCTCGTGGGTTTTTAATTGATTCCATGAATACTTTTGGAGCCGATTCCTTAACAGGAAGATTAAGCAGTATTTTCCAATGTAGCGCCGAAAGTACATTTTATGTAATTGCCGTTTACTTTGGTTCTGTGAATATCAAAAATACACGTTATGCCTTAAGCACAATGCTTTTAGTGGATGTAATTTGTGTGATTACGGCAATATTTGTTGCCAGTTGGTTTTTTTAAAAATCAAATTTCAATTGGACTACTATTGTTTTCTTGATCTCGGTATTCAAATTACTTAAAGAAATTCCCAACAAGCGAACGGAATCTTTCATGCGCTCTTGAAATAATAATTCTTTTACGGTATCAAATAATAGCGATTTATCCGAGATAAAATAGGGTAATGTTTTACTACGGGTTTGCTGCGTAAAATCACTGTATTTTATTTTTAAAGTAACCGTTTTCCCAGCGATTTTGTGCTTTTTTAATCGGCGGTCTAATTCAGCGGCGATGGTTTCTAAACGCTCTTGCATAAAAATCTCAGAAGTTAGATTTTCATCAAAAGTATGCTCGGCAGCTACCGATTTTGTAATCCGATTGGGTTTTACTTCGCTGTTGTGAATGCCACGAACTACATAGAAATAATAGGTTCCCGACTTCCCGAAATGTTTTTCTAGGAATTCTATGGGTTTGCTTTTCAAATCCAAACCGGTAAAAATTCCCAATTGGTACATTTTTTCAGCAGTTACTTTTCCCACCCCATAAAATTTTCGAATGGGTAGCTCCTCCAAAAATGGAATTACCTCATCGGGCGAAACTGTTTTTTGGCCATTGGGTTTGTTAACATCACTAGCCACTTTAGCGATAAATTTATTTATAGATATTCCTGCTGAGGCCGTTAGCCCTACTTCGTTGAGAATTCGAAATCGGATTTCTTGGGCAATTAGTGACGCGCTAGGATTTCCTTTTTTATTATTGGTTACATCAAGATAGGCTTCATCAAGCGAAAGCGGTTCCACCAAATCGGTGTAGTCGTGAAATATTTTTCGGATTTTTTGGGAAATCTCTTTATAACGATCAAAACGAGGTTTTACAAAGATTAAATCGGGGCAATATTTTTTTGCTAATGCGCCACTCAAAGCACTTCGAACTCCAAATTTTCTTGCTTCATAACTGGCTGCTGATACTACGCCGCGGATTTCATTTCCTCCAACAGCCACTGGTTTCCCTTGTAAATCGGGATTATCCATTTGTTCGACAGAAGCATAAAAAGCGTCCATGTCGACATGTATGATTTTTCGTAATGGAGTGGTTTCAGACATACTACAAATTTAATAAAATTGGCTCGAGTACCTTGTTTATTGTGATGAAAAAGAAATTTGTTTTTAAAAAAGAATTGGTACATTTGAAGAACGAATTAGCCCAGATTGCAGCGGCATCCCACACTTTTTAGTGTGGATATAGCGGAAAGCTGGATAAAGCTCCAAAAAGAAAAAAATGATAGAAATAGAACGCAAATTTTTAGTAAAATCGGAGGAGTTTAAAACAATTTCATTTGCAAAAAATGAGATTTCTCAGGGTTATTTAAACTCGAATCCAGAGCGAACTGTTAGAGTTCGAATCAAAGGAAACCAGGGCTATTTAACCATTAAAGGGAAAGGCAATGAAACAGGAATGAGCCGTTTGGAATGGGAAAAGGAAATTCCAATTGATGAGGCTAAAATGTTGCTTAATCTATGTGAAAGCGGCGTAATTTCTAAAGTGCGTTACGAAGTAAAATTCGGAAATCATGTTTATGAAGTCGATGAATTTTTTGGAGAAAACGAAGGGCTAATTTTGGCTGAAATTGAATTGCAATCGGAAGACGAAGTCTTTGAAAAACCAGATTGGTTAGGGGAAGAAGTAACTAATAGCGAAAAATATTACAATTCTTATCTGAGTAAAAAACCGTTTATAAACTGGTAATTAGTTTTCTATAATTTCCAGTTTAACTAATATAACACCGCTATTTTTATTGGAAGCTATTTCAATAAAGGCACGTTTTGTTAAATCAATTTCTCGTCCTTTTGAAAAAGGTCCGCGGTCAATTACTTCTACAATTACCCATTTTCCATTTGATTCATTGGTTACTTTTAGTTTCGTTCCAAAGGGTAATTTTCTGTGGGCAGCAGTATATTTATTATTATTAAAACGAATTCCACTTGAAGTTCTTCTACCGTTAAATTTATTGGCATAATAAGAGGCGTGTGCTTTGGTCTTAAATGCCTTTAATTTTATTCGGGGTTTAATGGTGTCAACTGCTATTGATTTATTTTTAGCAGTGTCAATTACTACTTTTTGAGTAATTTTTTTGCTACCTTTTTGAGCTTGCATTTGTACTCCATATAAAAAGAGGCACAAGATTGCGGTGAATACTATTTTATTTTGTTTCAACATAAATAGGTGTTTGAAAGAAATGGTTAATTATTATTAGACGAAAGTCTAAAATTATTAAAACCATAAATGCCATGGAATTCTAGCTAAAATTAAAAGTAGCCCTAATGTATAAAAAACAGCAAAAGATTTGAATTTTAATTCGCTTGTAGTGGCCTTTTTATGTTTGGACCAACCGATAGTTATTAAAACTAAGGCAATAACATTAATTAGCGGGTGTTCTAGCGAAGTTAATCTTGCTTCTGCTACTTTCATGCTGAATCCAGCTAAGCCGAGCGGAGAAACGAAATATAAGATTAAACCAACTAATAATTGTACATGTGATCCTATTAATCCGAACAAAGCGATTTTTCGGTCTTTGGCAGTAAATTCTTTTTTAGAAGTGAAGCCAACAATTGCGTTAACAACTGCTACAACTAGTAATAATAAAGCTAAATAAGCCCAGCCTTTGTGGAAATGTCTTAAGATATCGTATGAATTCATGGTGAAATTTAATTTTTATTTTAACAAATATAAAGAAAAAAGCATAAAAAAACGGCATTCTTTTCAGAATGCCGTTTTAATATTATGTTAAGTTACTTCTTTCTGATTAGAAATTGTAGCTTAAAGAGAAGTTCCAAGTTCTACCGAAACCGAAGAATACTTGGTTTCCTGTTGCAACTCCATTGTATACTCTTCCTGTTGAAGCGTAAGTACCTAATGCAGGATTAGTACTACTAACATTATCGTCAGCAAAAATGTTTGTACTAGATTCAGCAATGAAAACTTTATCTAATAGGTTATTTACATTCAATCTGAATTTTACTGATTCTGTAGAGTTAGCTAAATCCCATTTGTAAGAAACACCTGCGTCAATTAAATCAAAGCTTGGTAATTGTAACGTTCCTTTGTTAGTAGCGCTTGTGAATGAATTTGGATTAATATCAGCGTATAATTGATCATTAAAATTATAGTTTACATCGAAAGACATGTTTTTAGTCACATCAATTACTCCACCTAAAGCAGCTGTAACTTGAGCAGTGTTACCCACTTTTACATTGTCTAAATACAATGTTGTAACTGTACCTCCTGCAAATGGATTTCCATTTTGATCAAAACGATTACTGACACTGTTTCCTTTGTAGAACCAGTTTCCGTAGGAGAACATACCTGTTAATTTAAAGTGAGAGAACAATTTATATCTTGTTTCTAACTCAATCCCTTGGTGAACCTCAGTAATTCCTTGGAAATCATAATATCCATTTAGATTATTTACTACGTCAGTATCATTTCTTCTTTGGTATCTGTCTTTCCATTCTGTATTGTAAACGTTTACATTAACGTTTAATTTCGCATCTCTATAACCGTAACCTGCTTCAAATCCTAAAACTTTCTCGTTAGTTAAGTTAGTATTAACTACGTTAGCATTGTTTGGGAAAACAGCATTTAAAAATGGTTGTCTTGAATAGTATCCTGCATTTACGAATGCATTGTGGTTGTCATTGAAGTTGTAATTTGCTCCCGCTTTGAAGTTACCTCCCATTATGTTCTTTTTTGCAGATTCTTGTAATGGATTGTTATTAGCGTAAAGGAAATAATCTTGTCTTTGGAAGCTTTGTTGAGAAACCGATGCTTGTACAAAAGCAGTTAAGTTGTCTTTTTCATATTCCGCTTGACCAAAAGCACCCAACCAATTCACTAGTCCGTTCCAGTTTCTTAAAATTGGCGTACCTTGAATTGCTTGGTAAAATGGGTTTAAAGATGGTGTAGGAGAAGAAGTTGCGCTAGTAAAAAGGTTAGGGTTATTTACATCCGCAACATCTTTAAAAGTAGTAGCTCCTAAAAGATCATTTAAATATCTTACGTGAATTCCTTTGTAAGTTCTTAAATCCAAACCGAAGTCAAGAGAAAGGTTGTTTAATTTTTTATCTAAATTGATAATTCCTCCGTACCAGTCGTGAGAGTTAATACCAGCAATTTTAGAAACTCCATTAGTAGCTTCAGTTCCAGCAGTATTAACATATTGACCTCCAACTAAAGCTCTTGTAGCTGGTGCAAAAGTAGCAAACGCAGATGTTGCAGGTAATTGAACCGTTTGACCTGAGTTATAAGCATATAATTTATCAAAGTCAACTGTTCCAGTTCCGTTTGGAGCAGTTCTCCATCTGTCGTCGTTAAAGTTTAAACCAGCTGCTCTACCCCAAGCACCTGATCCGCCTCCACGACCCCAAGAACCGTAAACGATAGTAGATAAATTGGTAGTTTCATTGATTTTATAATCCCAGTTGATAGAAGCTACTGGTTTGTTATAAAAGTTCTGGTTCATATTGTATTCACTTCCTTGTAAGTATCCCCAATCTCTATTGTATTTAATAGCTGGAGTTCCTCCTCCTACAGTTAAATATTGAGCTAGAGTAATTCGTGTAGATCTTTGGTGGTGCCATTGTGCAGCTCCAGTGAAAGTAAATTCAAATTGGTGTTTGTCATTTAATTTATATCCAAGACCTAAGAAATAGTTTGTTCCTTCGAAATTTGTTCCGTCAACATAACCGTCTCCTCTTGTTCTGCTTAATAAGAAAGAAGTAGACAATCCATTTTTCATTGTTCCAGTAGAATAAGAAAAAGTAGATTTAAGGTAGTTGTCGTTACCAATTGAAGAAGCAATAGATCCACCTTCTTTCATGTCAGAAGATCTAGTTACAATGTTAATAGTACCTCCAACAGAAGCAATCGCTAATTTAGAAGCTCCTAAACCTCTTTGTACTTGAACTGATGAAGCTACATCAGTAAGTCCAGTCCAGTTACTCCAATAAACAGCACCGTTTTCCATGTCGTTAACTGGCATACCGTTAATCATAACCGCAATGTTTTCTTGAGCGAAACCTCTAATGTTTACTCTAGAGTCACCAAAACCTCCACCTGCTTTAGAAGCATATACAGAAGGCATGTTTTTCAATAAGTCTGGAAATTCTTGATTTCCTGCTTTAGCTTGTATTTCAGCCGCTTTAATAGTAGAAACAGCCACTGGCGTTTTTCTTTCTTTAGCAACGTCAATGATGCTTCCTCTAACAACAACTTCATCAAGTTGATTTGTTTTAACAGTGTCTTTCTTAACCGCTTGTGCGAAAGACGCAGTTGCTACAAGAAACAGTCCAAAAAATAAATTAATTTTAAAATTTTTCATTTGTTGTTGGTTTAAATTTTTTGCAAATTTCAATATTAAATTTGTCCTATATGTTAATAAAATGTTAAATGATAATTATATGTTAAAATGTTACAGTGAATGTTAATAAAAAATAAAAATAAATTCAAATATTTTAATTATCAACACTTTGCTTAAGTAATTATCAAACAATTGGGTTTATATTCTAATTTATCTGTTATTTTAAATAATAATTTAAAAGAAAATTTGTAGAACTGTCGTGCTTCTTAACCTCTTTAGTGTTAATTTCATCCAAAATGGAGTTCGCTAATTGCTTTCCTAATTCCACTCCCCATTGGTCGTAACTAAAAATATTCCAAATTACTCCTTGAACAAATATTTTATGTTCATACATAGCAATTAAAGCCCCTAAAGATTCTGGAGTTAATTGATCTATTAAAATAGTATTCGTGGGTTTGTTACCTTCAAAAACTTTAAACGGGGTCAAATAATCGGCTTTTTCAGAGGAAATTCCTTGTTGGTTAAATTCATCTCGAACTTGGGCTTCGGTTTTTCCATTTAATAATGCCTCGGTTTGTGCAAAAAAATTGGACATCAACTTATCGTGGTGGTCTTTATTGCCATACAATGAATTTACATAACCAATGAAATCGGTAGGGATCAATTTTGTTCCTTGGTGAATTAATTGGAAAAAAGCGTGTTGAGAATTAGTTCCTGGTTCGCCCCAAATTATCGTTCCTGTTTGGTAATTAACTGGTTTTCCGTCACGCCCAATACTCTTTCCATTGCTTTCCATAATTCCTTGTTGAAGGTACGGAGCAAGCTTTTGCAAATATTGTGTGTACGGGATTAATGCTTCGCTTTCGGCACCAAAGAAATTATTGTACCAAATGCTTAGTAAAGCCAATATTACCGGGATGTTTTTGTTGAATGAAGCAGTTTTAAAATGATCGTCCATTTGATTCGCTCCTTTCAAAACTTTATCAAAATTGTCAAATCCAACGACTAGACTAATTGATAATCCAACGGCGCTCCACAATGAAAATCGTCCTCCAACCCAATCCCACATTGGGAAAACATTTTCAGCATCAATTCCAAATTCGGTTACCTTTTTAATATTGGTGGAAACCGCAACAAAATGTTTTGCAACGTCTTCTTGTCTTGCAGACTTTAAAAACCAAGAACGAATGGTCTCTGAATTAGTTAACGTTTCTTGTGTGGTAAATGTTTTGGAAACAATTACAAAAAGGGTGGTTTCAGGATTTATTTTTTTAATGATTTCGTTCACATGATCGCCATCAACATTGGATACAAAATGAACGTTTAAATGATTTTTATAATATTGCAATCCTTCCACAATCATTGCTGGCCCTAAGTCGGAACCTCCAATTCCTATATTTACGATATCGGTGAAAGCCTTTCCGGTGTATCCCTTTCTAACGCCATTCACTACCTCATTGGTAAACGCTTTTATATTGTTTTTAACCTCGTAGATTTCAGGAATTACATTTTGTCCGTCTACAGTAACCACTGAATTTTCAGGAGCGCGTAAAGCAGTATGAAGCACTGCTCTGTTTTCTGTTCTATTGATGGCTTCTCCTTCAAAATACGCAGCAATCGCTTCTTTCAAATGGACTTCATTGGCTAAATTTAGAAGTAAATCCATGGTTTCTTGATTGATTCTATTCTTAGAATAATCAATTAAAAAGTCGTTCCACTGAATATGAAATTTCGATGCTCTAGAAGGATCTTCCTGAAACATATTTTTCATGGAAACCGTTTTCATAGTTTCAAAATGTTCTTGAATTGCTTTCCAAGCAGCTGTTGAGGATGGATTTGTATTTGGTAAGGCCATTATTAGGAAGTCTTAATTAGATTTTGAATTGCAAATTTACAAATAATGTTTGTAAAGTAAACGTGAAGAAA
>Ga0247722_10001073_pt1 | contig 15494 bp, 16 predicted proteins | sample MSEWelMarce3H_FC_FD_189094 | JGI IMG/M metagenome (GOLD analysis project Ga0247722, IMG submission 189094) | Subsurface sediment microbial communities from gas well in West Virginia, United States - MSEEL Well Study Marcellus 3H_FC | ecosystem: Environmental > Terrestrial > Deep subsurface >... | reverse complement strand
GCGATATCCGGCTCATCATCAAAACCTTTATCGCCCAGTCCAGCCATGGTCACCATCCGGTGCATCAAATCCGCTTTGATATTCTTAAATCGGTGTTTTATCGCAACAAAGCGGCTTACGTCGTCGGCCGAGTGGTCAGCCCGGACGGGCAACAACCGTTTATCATGCCGGTCCTGCATCAGCGCAGCCGTGGCCTATTTGTGGATAGCCTGATCACCGACACCCAGCAAATGACCATCATCTTTGGCTTTTCCCGCGCCTACTTTATGGTCGATGTACCTGTGCCATCGGCCCTGGTGCATTTCCTCAAAGAACTGTTACCACATAAAACGCTGGCGGAACTGTACGCCTCAGTCGGCTTACACAAGCAGGGCAAAACCGAATTTTACCGAGAGCTGCTGCACCATCTGGCGCAAAGCCGCGATGCTTTTGTGGCGGCCCCAGGTATTCGCGGCATGGTGATGATGGTCTTTACGCTGCCATCATTTCCTTATGTTTTCAAAGTGATCCGTGATCGCTTTGCCGATACCAAGCCGTTTGGTCGCGACACCGTCAAACGCCGTTATCATCTGGTCAAAACCCATGACCGCGTTGGCCGAATGGCTGATACGCTGGAATATTCCGATGTCGCTTTGCCGAAAAGCCGCTTTTCGCCGGAATTAATTGAAGAATTAACGCAAAGTATTGGCAGCTCACTGGTCATCGAAGACGATTTGCTGGTCATCAAGCATTTGTACATCGAACGACGGATGTTGCCGCTGAATCTGGCGCTGGAACAAGCCGGTCAGGCGGAAAAACGCCGGCTGATGCAGGATTATGGCCTGGCACTGAAAGATATGATTGCTGCCAATATTTTCCCGGGCGACATGTTACTGAAAAACTTCGGTGTCACCCGTCATGGCCGTGTGGTGTTTTATGACTACGACGAAGTGCAGTACTTACTTGATATGACTTTCCGTGCCATTCCGCAGCCGGAGAACTGGGACGATATGCTCAGTGCCGAGCCCTGGTACCCCATTCACCCTGGCGATGTGTTCCCGGAGCAGATCGCCACTTTTGTTACAGCGCAGCCTGAATTGCGTGAGTTGTTGCAAGAGCTACATCCCGAGTTACTCGATGCGACCTACTGGCAACAAAAACAGCAGCGGATCCGCAATGGCATCGTAGAGGATGTATTTGCCTATCCGCAGCAGCAGCGCTTTATCAGTTTATATCCGCAGGAGTTCAGGCCAAAAAGTTAGATCGGACTTCAACGTGCAACTGCGCTAAAATGCCGGCCTTTTCAGCTGCCGGGATTTTTACTTTGGCTAATGTCGTGTTGGAGCTGCGCCTGCGCGAGCTCGCAAAAACCACCAAACCTTTTAATGCCCGTGGCAGCAAAGTGATCCGCTGTGACGGCTGCCTGCTGCCAAAAGCTGATTGTATCTGCACCGCTATACCAACACCTTCGGCTCGCAGCGCGTTTTTATTGCTGATGTATACCGGTGAATGCTACAAACCCAGTAATACAGGCCGATTGATTGCGGATGTCGCCGCAGACAGCCACGCCTATGTCTGGGACCGCACCAATCCTGACCCAGCACTATTGCAATTACTGCAACAGCCTGACTATGCCCCGATTGTGGTATTCCCGCACGAATATGCCGCTGCTGAGCGTTGTATCAGCAATGTTCCGACCGAGTTACAAACTGGCGCAAAAAAGCCATTGTTTGTCATGCTAGACGGCACCTGGCGCGAAGCTAAAAAGATGTTCAGTAAAAGCCCCTATCTGGATGGTTTTCCGGTGCTTGGCATTACCCCAACAGCAGCGTCGAATTATCAGCTGCGGGAAGCCGCGCATTTACATCAGCTTTGCACGGCTGAGGTCGGCATCGAGGTATTAAGATTGGCCGCCGATCACCAAGCCGCCGCTGATTTAACCGATTACTTCCAACATTTTCGCCGCCAATATATGGTGGGAAAACCGCATCTGAATTTCGATGAATAGCGCCGATCAATTTGAAACTGCAGCGTTATCATCCGCCTTTTCTCGCGGGCACGCCGCTAACCGAATCTACAAGGATTTTGCTTATTGTTAGTTTGCGTCGGCGTAGAATTTGAGTAACTGGGCCAAAAGCCAGTCAGGCGCATCTAACACCAAATCATGACCAGCCTGGCGATGTTGTTGATGCGGCACTTGCCAATATTCAGCCAGACGCTCAGTGCAGATAGGATCAACCAATTGGTCGGCACCGCCACTGAGTAGCAATATCGGGCACAAAGGCCGTGCCGGCAGCTGGAAATGACTGGCAGCCCACAACTGCTTCAGCACATTGCTGCGTAACACCGGGCGTTGCCGGGCGATTTGTAGCGCAACGGCCAATTGCTGTTGACGTTGGCGTTGTTGTAACAAAGTACTGGTCATCTGCAGGATCAGCTGCTCCCGCTGCTGCAGCGGCGCGACAAAAGCCCCCAACACCTTAGGATATTGCTGCCAGCGCAGTCGCTGGTAAAACGGTGTTAACGCGCCAGCACTGGTATTAATCAATACCAGTGAGCTGACTTGTGTTGGAGCCAGCGCGGCCAGCTGCACCGCCAGCATCGCGCCCAATGACATTGCCACCAGATGCCAAGGTCCGGCGTGCTGGCGCCTTAAGCGCGGCAACATCAGTTCCGCCAAGCGCGCCATATCGGCCGGACTTTGTTCACGATGATACTGGCCCATGCCGGGTAAATCCTGACACCAAACCACGCGCTCGGTTTGCCTTGCCAATGCGGCGGGAAAATCGCCCCAGTGCGCTTGCTCACGCGCCAAACCGCGCAATAACACTATCGGCTGTACCATAAGTCATTCGCCTCCACTGCGTTGCGACTATCCACACTCGGCAACCAATGCGCTTGCGCAGCTGTGGCCTGAAGTAAGAATTCAAACAAAATTAAGTGACTGCGCAGCACGCGTTTCACCCGATGCGGTTTTGTCGGGTGAAACAAGCCGTGGCTACTGAATAATTGAAAAGGATTTTTACGCACCCAATTCCATGACCCCATCTCCAGCGTCAATGGCAACATTAAGTGTTGATGCTGCAACGATTGATCAAACAGATGGTCCCATAAATCGCCGTGACATAAATAATGCCGGCATTGCGGCTCAAAAATGTAGTTTTGATGCGGGTAAGTTTGAAACAGGAGCTCACGTAAACGATGCATCTGCGCCAAATGTGCAATGGGTTCCGTACTCGATTTAGCGTAGGGAAACCACAACCTATCGGTTTGGCCAAAGCCTGAATGACAATCCAACACTAAGGAAAATGGCGCCGGAAACAGATGCTGCCGGACAAAATCACACAATACTCGGCTTTCAGTTTCCATCTGTTCAGCATGACCACGATACCAAGGTAAAAACTTACTATACCGCTGGCCGCCCACCAAAAACGCGGCACCTTCAACACAATCCTGTGGCGCGTTGCGCATCAAATCGACATGGCGCGCATTCGAGCGCCAGCCCCGCGCCATGCCGGAAGGATTCAGCAGCGGCAAAATATACAGTTGCACTCGGTCAAACAACTCGGCGAATTGCAGGTCAAAACGCATCCGGCTACACAAGCTTTCTAGGTATGCCAATAAGACTTGCGTGCCAATCCGCTCGACGCCATGAATCCCGCCCGTCAGCAGCAACACCGGTTTGTGCGGAGCGGGTTTGCCCACCGCAATGGCGTAGATCGGGAGTTGGCGGTCAGACAAATGCACCATCGCCAAAATTTGCGCGCTGACCGGCGCTGGCGCATGACGCAGCAATAATTCTAATTGATGCAGCTCTGGCAGAGAATCTTGCAAAGCAGCTCCGGCTGATGTGGCTAAAATCTCAGCATACGGCACCCGCACCGGATATTTATGGCAATTCAGTGAAATTTAGCAACACCGGCGTATCGCTATCCAGCTAGCAGATTGTCACACGGCTGTGGCATAGTGGCGTCAGGATATTGTGAACGGATTGAGTGATGTCGCCCCAAGCATGGTTAAAGATTTTACCACTAGTGCTGCTTCCAACTTTAAGTGCCTGTCAGAACCCACAGCGAGGCAGTGAGGAATATTGGTACAATAAAATGCGCGATGAACAACGGGCGCAGTGCCGACTGCTACCATCGCCGTTAGCAGAAAGCTGCTTAAAAGACGTCTCAACCAAGAACTACCAAGACTTTTTACAACAGCGTGATGGTAAAGTTCAGCCCAAGTCTAACTGATAATAATCAACCCACTTCTGAGAATCCGGCAGCTGTTTTTGCCCAACCTGTACCATGCCGGTTTTTGCCAAAATACGCTTTGAGGCCACATTATGTGGCGACACGATGCCACAAAGTCGCTGCAGGCCAAGCTGTTGCCGCGCATATTGCACCACCGCGATGGCCGCCTCAGACGTATAGCCCTGACCACTAAACTGCTCAAACAAGGCATAACCAACATCCGGACAATCCAGATAATCCCGTTGCAATAAGCCACACAAGCCAAGTGTACGGTTATCGGTTAAGCGCTCAATTAAAAACAAACCAAACCCAAATTGCTGATAACTAGCAAGCGGGCCATGTTGCAGATATTGCTGCGCTTGCGGCAAGTCACGCACTAGTTTGTCACCGATATTCTGTAGAAATGCCGCTTCATTTAACAGCAACAGCATCGCTGGCGCATCGGTCAATTCGGCATGCCGCAGTCTTAAGCGCGGAGTAGTTAAGATAATGGCCATAAATCCACTCTGATTGCTGTTGTATTGAAAAACAAAAAGGCCAGTCAGTGACTGGCCTTGATCAAGTATTACACTTATACGCGCTTTTGTTCTTGCTCTGCTAAGTTGGTCAGACTGGAACTTAACAGTTCCTCATCAGTTTTCCCTTCCCAGTAATGCGCATTTTTAATGCCGAGCTTTTCTGGATGGAACACTGGATCTTTGCCTTCGGCTTTTTGCGCTTCGTAGTCACGCAAACACTTAAATGCGGTTTTATGCAGCAATAGAATCGCGACAATATTGAGCCAAGCCATCAAGCCGACACCAATGTCGCCAAGCGCCCACGCCATATCCGCCGTCTTGACGGTGCCATAGACCACAGCCGCCATGATGCCAATTTTCAGCAAAAAGCCAAGCCATGGCCGCGATACGGTACGATTAATATATGCAATATTGGTTTCAGCAATATAGTAGTAAGCCACGATAGTGGTGAAAGCGAAAAACAATAACGCAAACGCGACAAACATAGAACCAAAGCCCGGCATCACGTTTTCGAGCGCAGTCTGCACATAACCTGGACCAGCTGCGACGCCGGCAACGCCGGTATAGATGGCCTGACCATCGGCTGCCTGCACATTGTACTGGCCGGTAATTAACAACATAAATGCAGTGGCTGAGCAAACAAACAGCGTGTCGACATACACCGAAAAACCTTGCACTAAGCCCTGTTTGGCAGGGTGTGAAACCGCAGCCGCCGATGACGCATGTGGACCTGTGCCCTGACCGGCTTCGTTGGAATAAACACCGCGTTTTACGCCCCATTCAATCGCCAAACCGATAATGGCACCGTAGGCAGCTTCAGCGCCAAAAGCGCTGTTGATAATCAATTTTAATACCACAGGCAATTGCTCAATGTTCAGTGCAATAACCACACAAGCCACAATGATGTAACCCAGCGCCATAAATGGTACGACGATTTCGGCAAAAGTTGCGATACGCTTTACGCCACCAAAAATGATAAAACCCAAGGCGATAGCCAATAAACCAGCAGTCACATTTGGCGAAAGACCTACCGCAGTCTCCAAACTAGAAGCAATAGAGTTTGCCTGCACGCCTGGTAATAACAAGCCCGTCGCGACGATAGTTGCAATGGCGAATATCCATGCATACCACTTCATCCCAAGACCTTTTTCAATGTAGAAGGCTGGGCCACCCCGATATTGGCCGTTGATTTTTTCTTTATAAACCTGGCCTAGAGTCGATTCAACAAATGCAGAACTGGCGCCTAAAAACGCGACCATCCACATCCAGAACACCGCGCCAGGGCCACCGAAAGTAATGGCGGTTGCGACACCAGCGATATTGCCTGTGCCAACGCGGCCAGCCAGCGTCATGGTCAGCGCCTGAAACGACGACACGCCACTATCCGAGCTTTTGCCGTCAAACATCAGGCGGATCATTTCGCGCACATGGCGTAATTGCAGGAAACGTGAGCGTATGGAGAAATACAGGCCCACCCCGAGACAAAGCGCAATCAAAGCCTTGCTCCAGATGATGCCGTTCACCACAGCAACAAATTCATTCATTAGTAGATTCCTCGGAGATTGTTATAGTGCGGTGCTATTGCTGCACCGTTGTCTGACAAGAGTCTGGCAAGGTCAGAAAGCTGTCCTAAAGCCCACGGCAGATCAGCGTCATAAGATAACGATTAAAGTCGAATGCGCCCAGTATTATTTCGCTAAAGTACGGTGGTTCTGCTGGGAAAAGCGGCAAAATGTCGACAGGTAGGAGTAGTTTCAGCGCAGTTGCCGCTGCACAGGGGCAAGTTGCTGCATTTGTTTTAAGATCCATTGCTGGCGCTTGCGCACATACGGCGATGGTGCATTGACTAAAAAGCGATGGGGGTTGGGCAATACTGCCGCTAATAACGCCGCTTGTTGGCGAGTTAACTTGGCGGCTGAACGACCAAAATACTGCTGCGCTGCCGCTTCCACACCAAAGACACCGGGGCCAAACTCAACACTATTTAGGTACACTTCCAAAATACGCGTTTTGCCCCAGGCCCCTTCGATCAACACCGTGATGCCGCTTTCGACACCTTTGCGCAACCAGCTACGCCCCGACCATAAAAAGACGTTTTTGGCTGTTTGCTGACTAATGGTCGATGCGCCGCGAATTTTCCGACCTTTGCTGTTGTACACCAATGCCTTTTCGATAGCTTGGACGTCAAAACCATAGTGCTGTGGGAACTTTTGATCTTCTGCCGCCACCACCGCCTGCATGACATGTGGCGATATTTGGCCGAAGGCTCGCCATTGGTGTTTGGCGTGATAGGCACTTTTACCGTCAACCCAAGCACTAAGTTGGCGCTCAAGCATCACGCCAGTATATGGTACCGGCAAATACGCAAATAACAGCACCAGCAGCAAACCAATAGCGACACCATAGCGCACAACATTCAGCACTAAGCACCAGATACGATTAGCAATTAATTTCAGCAAGGCAGCAACGACACTCAATCAAACCAGACCGCAGTCTACCGTTGAACTTTTCCGTTGAACAGCGACAACGCAACTGTGTTAGCTGCGCTCATCAGCAGCTTTTTGTAACAAGCGCCGGCTTTCCTGTAAAAACTGCCCGGCTAAAGGACCAAAAAATTGTTGGCCTTTGGCAAATTCAGCCATTAAACCGGCTTTATCTCGTGCCGCCAATAAATGTGATAACTGATTAAATCGATGTTGATAACGCTGCAGCAACCCCGTCACGGCGACCGAACTGAGCATGATATCAGCGTACAACTCAGCATTTTGCGCAAAGAGCCGACCAACCATCGCCAACTCCAAGCGATAAATCGGTGAGCTTAATTCAAGTAATTGTGGTAAATCAGCGTGTTCTTCAGCCAAATGCACCCCATATACCAATGAACTGAAATGGCGCATCGCTTGGATTAATTGCATTAGCTCGTCATGCTGCTGGGCTTGTTTCTCGGTTAATACCGCTCCCCACACTTGGAACTGTTGTAGCAACCACTGATATTGTGCTGGCGCGCGGCCATGGCAAACCACCACCACTTGCTTCACGATATTACTGATATCGGGGCCGAACATCGGATGCAGGCCTAACACAGGCCCAGGATGCTGTGCCAACATCGCACTTAATGGCGCGGCTTTAACACTGGTGATATCTGCTAACACACAATCTGCTGGCAGTGGCGGTAATAACTGGATCACCTGCTCAGTGACCGCGATCGGCACAGCCAACAATACCATCGCTGCATCAGCGCATAGCTCTGCCGCATTTGGCCAATCTGCTTGTTCAAGCACCACGACTGAAAAACCAGAGCGCTGAAACAAACTGACGAAACGTTGGCCAAGTGCGCCTCTCCCCCCAACCACCACCACTTTGCCACCGCCCTCGCGACAACAAACAAAGCCCGTTTCTTGGGTTGAATACGACTCACGCATCACCCTGCGTAGTACATCTTCAATCAGCTCAGCAGACACACCGAGCTCACTCGCTTGCGCCCGGCGCGCTTCAAGTAAGGCTTTTTCACGCTCAGGCACGTACAGCGGTAACGCATACTGCTGTTTCACCTGACCGACTTGGGCTGTAACTTTGGCACGCGCCGCCAACAACTGGACCAGCTGAGTATCAATTGCATCGATTTGCTGACGCAGCGGGGCCAATTCAGCAGCGGAAGCTGCCTGAGCTGAAGTAGAGATGGTCATAGAGTCCTCACGCGCTCTGACAGACACTTTGCATTTGATGGTGTAACCCAGCTAATAATTGCGCTGTAGTTGGCCAGTCAATGCACGCATCTGTAACTGATACACCATAGAGCTCAGCTTTGCCATCAACAATATTCTGTTTGCCACCGAATATATTACTCTCAAGCATCAGACCGATAATTGCTGCGTTGCCCAATACCCGCTGCGCCACCACAGCTTCGGCGACCAACGGCTGACGATTGTGGTCTTTATTCGAATTGCCATGACTGCAATCCACCACGATACCGCGTGGTAACTGATGTTTGTCCAGTACGGCGACCGCGGCATTAATACTATCAGCATCATAATTTGGCTTGCTGCCGCCGCGTAAAATGACATGTCCATCCGGGTTGCCGGCAGTTTGTACCAACGCCACTTCGCCCCGCTGGTTAATCCCAATAAAACTGTGTGGACTGGCGGCTGACTGCAAGGCATTGAGCGCGATATTTAAGTTGCCATCCGTCCCATTTTTAAACCCAACCGGCATCGATAAGCCGCTTGCCATCTCACGATGCGTCTGGCTTTCCACGGTTCTGGCACCAATCGCCGCCCACGACACTAAATCAGATAAATACTGTGGGCTGATCGGATCTAAGGCTTCCGTTGCAGTTGGCAACTCCATCTCAACGAGTTGCAGCAATAGTTCTCGCCCTCGCGTCAATCCAGTTTCTAAATCAAAAGAATCATTTAAGTGGGGGTCATTGATAAATCCCTTCCAGCCGACAGTGGTGCGAGGCTTTTCGAAATAAACCCGCATCACAATATACAAACTATCAGAGTACTTTAACTGCAGCTCTTTCAAACGCTTAGCATAATCAATCGCAGCCACAGGATCATGAATTGAACAAGGTCCAGTGATCACTAATAACCGCTTGTCACGACCGTGAACAATATCGGCAATATCACGCCGCGCTTGCTGAATGAACAGAGCCCCCTGCTCCGATAACGGTAACGCCTTTTTTAGTATCAACGGTGGCATCAGCGGCTTTTCCGCAATAATCCTGACGTCATCAACAATTTTGCTCATTTCACTCATTCCCCTTTAACTTCACCACTCGAACCTATACCCAGCAATGAACCTCGTAAACATTAATGCACAGTCATGTATTTAAATAAATACAGATGTGACATACTAAAATCCAACCAACACGTTGTCAACGAAAAAAGTCAATTAGTACGCCGCACACAAGAGATCCAGTCACTGGTGTAATATGTAAACTTTTAAATACAATAATTCTTAAGACAATTGGTGAGCACCAATATTTAAAGCGCTTTGGCGATGCTCTAGCGGAATTGGCTAACAAGACTTGATTGACTGCTTTGAGCTGTTTAAAGTAGAAGTTCTCACATTAATGAAGTGAAGCTGTGCCGTGAACAATATTCGGGTATACCGTTGGATTGCTTTGCTCTGCGCGAGTTTGCCTGTGTCCGCCGCAACAATCCGTGTGTTAACTGAACACTTGCCGCCCTACCAAATTGATCTGCGTGGTGAAGCGAGTGGCTTTGCGACGGATCTGGTTCGACAAACCTTTAAAGATGCAGGAGTTAACTATCGCATTGAATTTCAGTCATGGAGTCGTGCCTACCAATTGGCCTTAAGAGATGCCAATACTTGTATTTATTCAATTTCTAAAAGTGAAGAGCGCCAACCGCTCTTTCATTGGATTGGTGAGCTGTCTTATAACACCACCGCAATTTATGCGATGGCTGATCGCAAAGACATCGTGCTGCAGTCGTTAGAACAAGCGAAAGACTATGTGATAGCCGTGACAAAAGACGACATCACTCACCACTACCTGCTGGCGCACGGCTTTGTTGAAGGTAAAAATCTCTATGTTTTGGAAAATGTCGCCAGCATGCTAAACGTGTTGTCTGGCCGACGCCGCGGCATTGATTTAGTGATCCTCAATGACACTATTTTGAAATATCGAGCCGTTGAATCAGGCTTAGCCTTTGCAGAATTCAATAAACTATTGGTATTGCCGGACTTGCCACTCGATTTTAATCTGGCTTGCAATTTAAAAACCCCAACAGATACAGTGGAAAAACTGCGCACAAGCTTACAGAACATCAAAGCAGATGGGCGATTTGATAAGATTGTCAGCGGCTGGTCAGAGCAACTGCACTGACCAATCTCGGAAATTTTGTTACAGACTTTTCTTTGGCGGCAACGCCACATTGGCAAAGATAAACCCTGCCACTAGCGACATGAAAATTAAAAATGTCTGCTGCCCAAGGTGATCGGTTGGCACCATGTGCTCTCCCGAAATTAAGCTATTTAAACCGATGTAAGTTTTACTGCCCGGCACCAGTACAATCATCCCTTGCAAGGACACAATACTGGCTGGCGCGTTCATCAACCGGGTAAAGAGATTGCCATACACCCCGACGGCAAAAGCGCCGACAAAAGCCCCTAATGCCAAGTCCAAATAAATACCACCGAGTAAACTGGCACCATAAGCAATAAAACCGGACATCAACCCCCAGATAATATGCTTACGCCGGGCACGAAACACTATGACTAACGAGCCGCAAAGAATGGCCACGGCAAGCCAAGCCGTCCACGCCGCAACCGGTTCGGTTGGTACATAATCAACCTGGCCAAAAAGGCGCACACCAATCGCCAAACCCAAAAACGCGCCAAAATACAGCTTAAATAAAATCATGACCGCATCCATAATACGCGCGGTTCCGGAGACCAAATGCCGTGCTGCGGTTTCGGCAAGACCCAGTGTCAGCGCTAAACCGGGAATAAATACGATGATGGCCGACAATATAACAATTGGAATATTAATTCTGGGATCAACATAAGCAGCGAGCGCTGAAGCCCCAAGCGCTGAACTCATCGCGACGAGTGGCTCCAGCATATGGGTGACCCGACGACTTTTTTCAGCCCACAGCACAAATAGATAAACGATTAAACTCAACGCGGTGGCATAGCCAACATCTAGCCAACTGGCACGCATCAGCATGGCAAATGCACCACCGGCAGCACCATACGCCAGAAATGTCGCCCAGCGCGCATACGGATTTGGCATTCCAGCAATGGTGTTTAGGCGCTCGGTGGCGGCCTGCAGCGTCATTTGATGCTTTAGAACCGCGTCGACAACTTCATCAGTGCGCGACAAAGAACCGAGATCCAAGTCTCCGGGCATCACACGGGCGACATGAGTATATTCGCTATCTTCTCCAGGTATCCAAATCACAAAAGTTAACACTGTCGGTGTGATGGCAAAAGACGCACCAATGTTTAAATCTTTGGCGACATCCTGCAGGTGAGCCTCAAGGCGATACGCTGGAGTTCCGAATTTATGCAGCATTTTGCCAAGCTTAACGATGAATTTTCTTTTTTCATTAAAATCAGAGGATTGCACAGAGTTGTCCTTGTCGCGCAGCCAATGAATGGCAGTCATTACATGCCATACTAACAGTGCCGCATGACAAAACAAGAGGGGCGATAACCCCAAAAACTTAACTGCACTAAAATTGCGCGCGCAGTGTGTTACAAGTCAAACAAATGGAGAATGTTGGATATTCGGGTAGGCGGCAACTGAGCGAATCTGGAACGCCAGTCCACCCCATGAGGATAGCTGTCTATGCGATTGAGGTGAGTGAATGCAGCCAACACCGCCGAATCTTCAAGGAATAAAGGTATAAATCGAGGTGATTTTTTTGTGGCGATTCAAGATGAAAAAAAGGCTGCCCGGGGGCAGCCTTCAAGTGCTTAGTTAAGCTTTTCGCGGATACGCGCTGATTTACCTGAACGATCGCGTAAGAAGTAAAGCTTGGCACGGCGTACTGCACCACGACGTTTCAGCGTGATGCTGTCAATCATTGGGCTGTGCGTTTGGAATACACGCTCAACACCTTCACCGTTCGAAATTTTACGAACTGTGAACGCTGAGTGTAAACCACGGTTACGTTTGGCAATAACAACGCCTTCGTAAGCCTGCAGACGAGTTTTATCGCCTTCTTTAACTTTAACTTGAACAATCACAGTGTCACCTGGACCGAAAGCTGGAACGTCTGTTTTCAGCTGTTCGTTTTCAAGTTCTTTGATGATGTTTTGGCTAACTTTGCTCATAACAATCTCACTTTACCTGGATAAACTATCGTTGCTGCAACGCCTGGTGTTCCGATTGGAACTCTTCCAGAAGTTTGCGTTGCTCCTTAGTCAGAGCCAGGACATTTAACAATTCCGGACGCCGAAGCCATGTTCTCCCGAGAGACTGCTTCAAACGCCAGCGTCTGATGTTTTCATGGTGTCCGCTGAGTAGTACAGCGGGAACCTGTTTGCCGTCTAACACTTCTGGTCTGGTATAGTGCGGACAATCCAGCAATCCGGAGGCAAACGAATCCTCAACTGCTGACATGTCATGCCCCAGTACACCTGGTACTAGTCGCGATACCGCATCAATCAGCGTCATCGCAGGCAATTCGCCCCCACTCAGCACGTAATCGCCGATTGACCATTCTTCGTCAATTTCCGACTCTATTACGCGTTCATCAATCCCTTCGTAGCGACCTGCTACCAGCAACAGCTTTGGACGTTTCGCCAGTTCAGCGACCCCTGCCTGATCTAACTTACGGCCTTGCGGCGATAAGTAGATGGTATGGACCCCTTCCCCTGCGGCAGCTTTCGCGGCGCGGATTGCGTCGGTCAACGGCTGCACCATCATCAACATACCTGGACCGCCACCGAATGGTCTGTCGTCTACAGTGTTATGTCTGTCCGAGGTAAAATCCCGCGGATTCCAGCACTGTAAATCAATCAGCCCGTTTTTGACTGCCCGGCTGGTCACACCATATTTTGTGATTGCCTCGAACATCTGCGGAAACAGGGTAATAACCCCAAACCACATGTTGTACTGTCCGGACATTAAAAATCTGGGTCCCAGTCGACGATAATTCGTCCTTGCGTTTTATCCACATTTTTGATGACAGAGTCAGTCAAAAATGGAATCAAGCGCTCTTTTTTACCAAATGCATCGGTTCGGTTTGCCTTCACAACGAGAACGTCGTTCGAGCCCGTTTCCATGATGTCATCCACGACGCCTAAATCATAACCGGCTTCATTTACCACGGTCAGACCCATCAGGTCTTTCCAGTAAAAGTCGCCGTCATCAAGCGCGGGCAGACTGGTCTGAGTCACAGCGATTTCCGCATTCACGAAAACTTGTGCCTGGTCCCGGTCACTAACACCTTCCAGTTTGACGATTAAGCCATTGCTATGGCGTTTCCAACTGGAGATTTGCACTGGTTGCCATTTGCCCTGAGATTGGATCTGCCAGGGTGTGTAATCAAAAATCCCTTCCGGGATATCTGTGTAGGAAATTACTTTTAGCCACCCGTTGATGCCGTAAACAGCGCCAAACTTACCTAAGACAACTAAATCTTTACCCATCAAGGTCAATTCCTACCCAGTTTGCTAATTAAGCAGCAGCTTTTTTAGCAGCTTTTACCAGTGACGCAACGCGATCGCTCAGAGATGCACCTTGTGCAACCCAGTGATCAACGCGGTCCAGGTCGATGCGCGCTTTCTCTTCAGAACCGCCAGCGATTGGGTTAAAGAAACCCACGCGCTCAATGAAGCGGCCATCACGAGCAAAACGGCTGTCAGCGACCACAACTTGGTAAAATGGACGCTTTTTCGCGCCACCACGTTGTAAACGAATAGTTACCATACCGTCCTCTATTTCAATCGTTCAGGTTTTTTTAAATCAAAATCCCCACGGTCAAGCCGCAGGGACGGCGAATTGTACGCGTTTTTCATTGTAATGCAAGGGTTTTCAGGCTTTGCAGCCGGTTATCAAGCCAGTAAAGCCGGTGGATAAAGCTGTGGGTCAGCTCTTGAAAAGCTGTTGGGACATGTATTGAAGGACTGCGCTGGATCAAAAAGAGCGCTGTAAGATCGATAAAGAAAAAAGCCATACGCAGTGGCATGGCTTTGTTCTTATCTTTACAAAGGTACTGCTTAACGCCCGCCGCCGCCAGGTAGGCCTGGCGGTAGTTTCCCGCCCATGGCCCGCATCATTTTCATCATGCCACCTTTACCACTCATTTGTTTCATCATCTTCTGCATTTGAGTGAACTGCTTCAACAGTTGGTTGACGTCCTGAACTTGAGTACCAGAACCAGCTGCAATACGCTTCTTGCGCGAACCTTTCAGCAGATCAGGAAATTGCCGCTCTTTTGGCGTCATCGAATTAATAATCGCTTCCATTTTATTGAAGCTTTTATTATTCATCTGATCTTTGGCGCCAGCTGGCAAATTTTTCATGCCTGGCAGTTTATCCAGCATCGACATCATGCCGCCCATACTGCGCATCTGCACCAACTGGTCGCGGAAGTCTTCAAGGCTAAAACCTTGACCTTTCATCACTTTGGCCGCGACCTTCGCAGCAGCTTCACGGTCAACCTTTTGTTCAAGCTCTTCAATCAAGCTCAGAACATCACCCATGCCCAAAATCCGTGAGGCAATACGATCTGGGTGAAATGGTTCCAATGCATCGGTTTTCTCGCCCATACCGATGAATTTAATCGGCTTACCGGTGATATGTCGAATAGACAAAGCGGCACCACCGCGCGCATCACCATCAGCTTTAGTCAGGATCACGCCGGTCAGCGGCAAAGCCTCGTTAAAGGCTTTGGCGGTATTCGCCGCATCTTGGCCGGTCATAGCATCAACAACGAACAACGTTTCGATTGGTTTAATCGCTGCATGTAATGCTTTGATTTCATCCATCATTTCACTGTCAACGTGCAAACGACCTGCAGTATCGACTAACAGAATGTCATAGAAACCAAGTTTGGCCGCGGTGATCGCCGCTGTCGCGATATCGACTGGTTTTTGCGAAATATCGCTGGGAAAGAATTCAACACCAACATCTTTGGCTAGTGTTTCCAACTGTTTAATTGCTGCCGGGCGATATACGTCCGCCGACACGACCATTACTTTTTTCTTTTTACGTTCTTTTAAAAACTTGGCCAGTTTACCAACAGAGGTGGTTTTACCCGCGCCCTGTCACACC
>Ga0247722_10001072_pt1 | contig 15496 bp, 34 predicted proteins | sample MSEWelMarce3H_FC_FD_189094 | JGI IMG/M metagenome (GOLD analysis project Ga0247722, IMG submission 189094) | Subsurface sediment microbial communities from gas well in West Virginia, United States - MSEEL Well Study Marcellus 3H_FC | ecosystem: Environmental > Terrestrial > Deep subsurface >... | reverse complement strand
ATCCTAGTGTAGTTTCAACAGGAACACAACACCCATCACACCCATGCACAGACTTAACAGCCCTAGCCTTATAGTCATCAGGGTCAGGATGGCCAATACCATGCGAACACACACGCTCCATAGACCCCTTATCACGACGCCACCTCTGCGGAGCATCCTTCAACGGATGGTCAGACACCTTATGTATCGGACAAAACTCACCCAAACATGTCCCCGCCTCATGCACCCCAAAAAGTTCGTGCCCGAAAGAATCAGCCCAAGTCGCCATTTTTAATGTCCTCCATAATCATAGGAAGTATCTCAAGAGCATAACTACGAGTATGCTGAGTCTGAACATGATACTTATTGAGAAGCCTCAAAATATTATCCGTCGTCGTTTGAGCCACCTCACATAAAGGGCAAGGCTCATCGAACTCCTCATAAAGCCACTCGTGCTTTTCGCATTTAATCATTTATTCCCTCACACGCCATAATGGCTTCTCGTTCTGTTGTGTATTTGTCCCAGCAGTTGTCCACTTTACCAATCCCCATAGCAATGAACCCGTATAGCAAAAAACCAACCATTGCAACAATAATTGCTGAAAATACTACAATCTCTTTTTTACTTACTTTTTCGTTCATTTGTCTGCTCCTTTGCATCCGAACGGGCATGTGGAGGCTGCTCCCCTATGATAAGACCTATGACAAATGCTTTGGCAAAACCATCGGCAAGTTCTTGGTGTAGCAGTTTGATGATGCGTTCTTGTTCTTGCTTCGCACCCATCTGAGTCCAGTGCCTTCTTACTACAAGAAATTTTGCTTTTGCTAAGTTCATGCCGTTTCTCCTTTGATAAGTGCAATAGCCCACTCAGCACATGCCGATTCTGAGGCTACTAGCAGTTTGATGATACGTTCACGTTCAGCGACAATGCCCGTATCGAAAGCAATGTCAGTCATAGATGCTGGTTTACTCATAGGATTGTACTTCCTATAGATGTCTTCTGGATTTGTCATACCCCAAATCTAACGCCCACCCCTGACATACGCAAGCACACAATGTTACAGAATGATAACGATTGTTTACCCAGCAAAAAACCACCTAAACCGTCAAAATAGAACTATCTTATGAAAGGTAACACATGTCCAACCGTAATGGAAATTTTGAGTCGGGTTCTGATGGCTATGATGAAGCAGAAGGCCCTAGAAGCCCTTCAGGTATGAGGGGTCAGCAAGGCCCAGAAATCCCTGGTATTGAGGCTGAACCACGACGTAAGTCTAATCCGCATCTTAATGAGATGCTGGCTCATGCAGCAACGATTACTAACCACGCAGGTGTTTTAGATACGGCTGCTTCTGGAATTAGGTCTAAGGTTGCTAAGAGCATTGAAACTTTAAGTGGCTCCCTGATTGACGCTAACCAAGTTCTTAGAGGACGTAGAAAAAACGGTCCAGCAAATGCTGGTTTAAAGCACCTTAAAACTGCTCTGGGAAGTGCAAGTGAGATTGCTTCTGCTATCGCCCTTCACAGACCTAACAGTCTTTCTCACCATGAATCTCAAACTGCTTTAACAGGTTTCATCGCTGCACATAATGAACTCGTTAAGTCCTTAGCCCAGCACGGTGAGTAATGGCTAAAGCGTATTTTGATGGTACCATTCGTTGTGACGGGTGTAACCAGCCAATTTCTTATGAAGCACAGCCAGGAAGACCGATGCGGTACTTCCACTTAGGCGTCACCATGGAACCACACACAGCAACCCCTAAAAATGTTTCAGGACCTAATTGGCGTAGAACAGGTGGTCCTGGCGGTGTTGGTGGCGTTGGGAAAGCACCAAAGAAGTAATGCCTAGAAAACTTCCTGCAATGGATGAGTACGGTTGCGTAGAAACTAAACGTAACCGTGAAACAGGTACGAAGGTAAGCGTCTACCACTCGGAGAGTGCTGGTATGGAAACCTATGGTGGAGACACCTATCATGCTGTCTGTGAAGACCACGGGGCTATGATGCCAGCAGCAAATCTTACAGACGCCCGTTCTGCCGCATTTGATGCTGGTTCTTGGTGTGAAGACTGTAAGCCTGTTGCTGACGCTAAACGTGAGGCAGCGGAAAATCCTAATCTCGGAAGACAGTTTGACTAATGCCACAGTTAAGTAAAGACCAGTTTCAAGCCCACCAAAAAGAGAAGAACTTAAGGCAACGTAGAGACGGCAACAAAGAACTTACTCAAGACTACCGAGAAGTGCAGAAAACTGCTTTGCCACACATCAGCAAACAAGAGATGCAACTTAAATTACAAACGCACCACACTAAGTTTGGGCTACCTAAAGACGCTATTGCTCAACGTAGAACTTTAGTTTACATGCACAAGAATGACCCGCAATCTATCGTTGATTTGGCTAAGAAGTTGAAAGAACTACCATAGTGGCTAGAAAAGCAGAGTTCCAAGCAAGTGCGTTATTCCATGGCACGGTACACCCTTTTAAAGAGGGAGACCTTATCGTCCCTGGACCAAGGGATGAATACGCTTACGCTACACACCACTTTGACTATGCTCACGGTAGAGCAGAACAGGCTGTCAATTTTAGTTGGGAAGATTTAAAGCAAGTAAACCCTAAATGGAATACTCCTGGGGGTAAGCAGTTTGACGAGTACGAAAAAGAAACGCCGCCAAGGGTCTACCAAGTAGAGCCTGTTGGTGAGACTGAGGATGCTTCTCAGGGTGAGTTTAAGCATGTTAAGAGCAAACAGGGTTTCCGTGTAGTGAAGCAGGTTAAATAATGGGTGCTAATAACGCAGACTTTGAATTTGCTAAAAGCAACATTGTCGGTCCAGTACATTTTTCTCCTAAAAAAAATAGGGAAAGTATTGAACGAAATGGTTTACAAGCAAGACTACCTCAAGGGGCAATGGGATTTGCAGAGCACTATGGCAAACGGTTAGCCCCTAAAGATGTCACTGGGGTCTATTTTGTAAAAAATGCTCACGCATTTGATGAAGACGATTTGCATGACCGTAATCAAGACATTTGGGAGTGCACTCACCCACATTTATACTCATTTAATGACGACCCTATTAGGGATGACTATGCTGAACGCAATAGTTTTTCTGCCACAGACATACGCCCAGAACATTTAAGGCGAGTAGGACATGTTAAGGGGTACACAGCCCATTGGCATCCAGAGGAGCAATGTAATGGCTAGAAATAATGCAGACTTCATTGGAGGTATGCTCCACGGCTCTAAACACTCTTTTAAGCCTGGAGATATCATTGAGCCACGCAATCCTGGAAAGACTGGTACAGATTTAGTTGCTTGGGCATCAAATAGCAGTCATGCCGCAAAAATCTATGGTGGTGAAGGTGCGACTATTTATCAGGTAGAACCTATCGGCAAGTACGATACTCTTCCTGGCCCTCGTATTGATGAGGAGCATTACATGTCTCGTCAAGGCTTTAGAGTGTTAGGTACACACGATGGGCAGAAGTGAGCACTTCACTCTGGGGTACCACAGCACCCACCCAGATAACACGGCAGGTATTCTTGCTGGTGGTCTACAACCTAGCCTAAGTGGGCTAATGGGCGGCAAAAGAGTTAGAGGCGTGTTTATTTCTAGTGGGCCTCAAGCCGATTATGGCGATGACATTCTAGAAGTTAAGGTTCCTGCTAACGCTAAAAAAGTTAAGAACAACCCTTCTTTAGAAGGTGAAGCGTTGGTCGATGCGGTTTCTCCCGATAATGTTCGTATTTATGGACATAAAGGTGCTGATACGTCTATCCATGAGGGAAATCCTCGTAAAGGTTGTGAAACTTGTACAAACATCCTTGCAAAGAAATTCGGTCTCTGATACAATCTTCTTAGGCACGCCAATTGGGTGCCGTAAATAAACGCTGTGCTTCGGGCAGTAATGTACCAAGGCACAGTTGTCGTCTAAAGGAGACAACATGAAAAACAGCAGTAATTATCCTGAACCATGGGATAGCCACAAGAGCCCATATGACCCATGGGACAAAAACAAAATGCCGAAACACAAGGGATACGACATCCCTAAGGCCATAACTATTAATGACCTATTTCCTCGCCTAGACCGCCTATCTATTGGCTGGTCCCCACTTCTTGAGCAACTCAAAGAAGTTACCTCAAACAAACCTTCCTACCCTCCATACGACATTGTGGCGTTGAAAGACGGCGATGCTGACGTAACCCTTCTTAATGTAGCCGTTTCTGGTTTCGGCAAGAATGAGGTCTCTGTGACCGTACAGGACTCTGTAGTTGTCATTGAGGGCGAAAAGGAAGACAAGCAGCAAGGTGAAGTTGTTTACCAAGGTATCGCTACCCGTAACTTCAAACTATCTCTTGCTATCGCCGAATACTGGGAAGTTACCAGTGCCCTTCTTGAGAACGGTATGTTGACTGTAAAGTTCAACAAGAACCTACCTGAAGAGAAGAAGCCTAAGGTTATCCCTGTCAAGTAGTCCTAAGCCCCCCGTAGCAATACGGGGGGGTTTCTACTAGAGTATAAACATGAAACAATGTAACCGTTGCAAACAGACCCTCGCTTTGGACATGTACAACAGCAAGGGCAAAGATAAGATTCAATCGTACTGCAAGCCGTGTGCTAGGGAATACGCCCGTGAGAACTATCACAAGAACCGTGAGTCTAACGCAGATAAGCAGAGGCTTTCTAAGAAAGCCCGTATGGACGCCATCAAAGTGGATGTTCGAAAACTTAAAGAGGATACCCCATGTATGGACTGTGGTGTGCAGTATCCTTACTACTGTATGGACTTTGACCATGTTAATGGTAAAAAGGTCACCCACATTTCTGAGATGATTCACAATGCTTCGGCTAAATGGAAAATCTTTAGTGAAATAACTAAATGTGAAATAGTCTGTGCAAATTGTCACCGTAAGCGTACCCATAGACGTGCAGCAGCACTTTACAAATTGGAGCAGTATGAACAACAAGAAGATTAATAAGAGTCTCGCCCATGCTGAGATGGTGTTTCAAAAGGAACAACTTAAGGCTGCGATGATGCAAGAGCAGTTAGATAAGGCTATTGCAATCATTGACCAACACAAACAAGAACTGTCTGAGTTGGAGTACGCTGATGCTCAAAAACATTTAGAGCAACGCCGTATAGAGGTCAAAGAGTTTCTAGTTAACGCAACTGAGAAGTACGCCAAGAAGTTGAAAGACTTGGGCGACCCTAAGATAGATTTTGAAACGGATGAGATTATCTAATGCCAACCTATCAATTTGAATGTAAGACATGTGAGCACACTATTAGTGAACTTGTTCCTCTTGATAAGGAATTAAAGACACCTAAATGCTTAAAGTGTCTAGAAGATATGCAACGCATCTTTGCTGTTCCTTCTATAACGTTCAAAGGTTCTGGATGGGGGTCTGACCAATGATACCTAAAAAAATTACACTTGGCACTCAGGTTTGGACTATCGTAGAACACATATCTAAAGAAGATGGAATGTTGTACGAAGACAACTACGGCTACACTTTGGAACGCATGAACATGATTGTTATTGACAAAGAAGCATCAGACACCCGTAAGAAACAAGTACTAATGCACGAGATTCTTCACGCCATTCGGTTTACATTCTTTACGGGAAACAAGATGGCTCCAAAGTTAAACTTTGAGGACACAGAGCATTATTTTATTGGAATGTACGAAGAAACCCTGCTCATGGCATTTAAAGACAATCCTGAGTTGTTACAGTATTTAACGTCTTAATAAGTGAGTCCTAGCCATTTATGTGCTACGGTATTTAAATAACTTAATAGTGAATGTCACTTCGACAATAAACGACCCCAGTACTAACTACCAAGGAAAGGTAAGGTCGCCAAATGAAAAAGTACGTAATAATAGCCAGCGTAATTTTAACTCTCGCTGGTTGTTCTGCATCTACGTCAATCGCAGATTCACAGAACACATCAGTAACATCAAGCAACACCGTAAAAGAAATAAAAGCATCCAAGTCAGCATCCGTTGCACAGTCTTTAATTAAAGAGACTAAAAGCAAACGTAATACTGCCCAGATGAAAAAAGTAATAAAGTACCTGAAAACTCGTGTAGGAAAAACTTCTTACGTGTTTTCAGGCTCTAGTCCCCGTGGATGGGACTGTTCGGGTATGGTCCGTTGGACCTATGAACGATTCGGTATCGAACTACCGCACTCCGCTAATAAACAAGCCCACATAGGCACTAGAGTGTCTAAGCCTAAACTTGGAGACATTGTTGTATTTGCATACAACGGCTACAAGTCTTTCTATCATTCCGCCATTTATATAGGCAATGGAAAAATTATCAACGCCCACTACGGTGCAAACTCAACAATCATTCAACCGCTATCTGACTACAAAAATAACCAGATAAGGTTTGTAAGAGTAATACCAACTGTTTAATTTGGTCCCCGTCAGTTTAGGCTGGCGGGGATTACTCTTTGTGTCATACTACTGATATGTGTATCAGATGCTGCAACTCCCAGATTGTTAACCAGAGTGCCTACAATGAAGGCTCTACTGAGGACGCTAGACCGTTCGGCTCTAATGACGCTAAGACTGCATCGGGTTCAGTAAATGAACTTGACCTTCCTGGTGAAAACGAAAAGAAGTTTGAAGGGCCAGCGGCTTACTAATGACTGCTCCTTTATCTGCAACTCAACATTCTACTGAACAGGTAACTGGTCAGTACGGTGGAGTTAATGGGCGTATCCGTCCTAGAGGCTCTTACAGTTTCTATGGTGTTGGTGACCCTCGTATGGGTTACAACGGTTACGGTGCTTTCTGGACACAGTACCCAGGAATTATTGGCGGTGTATCTGGCTATGGTGCAATGAGCACTACTACTGGTACAACTGTTGGAACTCCATCAGAAGAGTCAATGCAAAAAGTTGGTGGCGGAGTTGTTGGCACTGGTGTTGGCGATGTTCCTACTGGTGAATCTGTTGGTGGCACAGCCGCTTACTAAGATTTTTAAATCTTAATCCTGTAATCTATTTCTGTACATAATTTCTTGCCTCATTTGTAAACAATCTGTTTTATTCCTTCAAATGAGAGGTCTTAAATGAAACTTGTCCTAATGATTCTCAAGAGAACTATTGCTCTTGTTATCCTAAAAGTTAGTGCTGTCCTAGCCGCTGGTTCTATCGGTGGAGTTGAACTATGGAAGTCTGCTTTGATTGCTGCTTTCGTTGGCATCATGGAAGTCGCTGAGTCTTTGGCTCGTGCATACGTCGTAGACGGAAAACTTGATGACGACGAAATTAACGTTGCGTTTGCAAGTTCAGCCGAAGCCGCTTTAGCAGAGACTAAAAAAACTAAGTAATGCGTAGTCTGCGTAAATTCGCAGCACTATTCGTATTCTTACTATCCGTTGGACCGTTGTGGCTGGCTAACCCAGCCGCAGCGGAAACCACGGCAGGACTAACTGTTGAAGTCTATACATATGACTCACAATCTACACCTGAGCGTCAGCCCTACCAATTGTGTGAAGGGGCTTGGACTAGCGTACCCAACATTGATGCTGACTATGACAATCAGTATGGCGGCGTTGTCGCAGGTTGCCAACCAGAATTTGTGCTTGTTCACTACACAGGTTATGTAACTTTCCCCGAATCTGGCACCTATGCGTTTATGGCACCCGCTGATGATGGCTTCTGGCTATCTCTTGATGAAACTCCTATCATCACTAATGACTGGGTTCTAAAAGGTCGTTGGGGACAAGTTTACCCTGATGTGCAAATTGAGGGTGGACGTTCATACGCATTAGATGCTTGGTTCTACGAGTACGGTGGTGGGGCTAGTGCTACCTTAATGTACTCCCCAGACAATGGTCTAACTTGGATAACTGTACCTGCGGAGTTCTTCACTACTGAGCCTGTGCCTGTAGTTACTATAAATGAATTATTCCCACCTGTAAATGTACGAACATCTGTAGTTGAAAACAATGTCAAAGTTACATGGGATGCCCCAGAAGACAGCGGCACTCCTATTGAGCGTTACGCTGTTACTTGGACCTATGATGACTTTCCTGGCTGGGGTGTTGGTGTTGCTGGAAACGAGTTCACTATTACTGGTCTACCAGAAAACAAAGAGATTAGTATTTGGGTACGTTCTGACAACGACTCTTTATCAGTTTACTCAAAACCATCTAACACAGTTTTTGCAACAACATTAACAATTTATGTCCCTCCAGTTGAGCCGCCCGTAGAACCTCCAGTAGACCCACCTGTTGGCCCAGTTGACCCGCCTGTGGAACCACCTGTGGACCCAGTAGACCCAGTAGACCCTGTTGAACCTCCTGTAGAACCTCAGCCTGAACCAGAACCTCAGCCTGAACCTGAGCCAGAACCTAAGCCTGAACCACAGCCTGAAGAAGGTTCCGCAGAAATCCCAGAAGTAATTAAAAATCTAATGGAAGTGAACTTAGAAGAAGTAGACCCTACTGAACTAACTGAGGCACAAGCAGAACAACTTGTAGAGGCAGCACTTGTCGTATTTGAAACTGCTGAAGCAGGTTCACCAGAGTATGAGCAAGCATTGGATGCTCTTTATCTAGCAGCCCAGCAGGACGACATTGTTGTAGATGAAGCATTAGCCGCAATTCCATTGCTTGGAAATCTTGCTGTTGGACTAACAGATGCCTTCAACTTTGCAGGTAACATCGGTGCTGACATGTCGCCTAAAGTGCGTGAAATGGCAGAGAAACAAGTACTCGTGTCTGTAGTTGCTGTTGGAGCAGCAGTACAGGCAGCCGCAGGAGCAGCCACTAGTGCAGCAGCCGCTGCCGCTAGTTCAACATCTAGTAGAAAGAACTAACATGAAGAAATTCTTTAACGACATCATAGGCCAGATTTGGACCCTACTCGGTATGTTTGTTGCTTGGATTGTTCTGGAAGGTACCGCTAAAGAGGTAGTCGGTTGGGGAATTATTATCTCTGCCGTTATCTGGTTGATTACTTTTCCACTGCGAAACAACGACGAATAAGAGACAATAGAACTACTTACCCGAAAGGACTAAAATGTCAGAAGACTTAAAGTATTACGAGCCATTTCCACCAAAAACTCGTGGAGATGAACTAGGCAACCTAGCACCATACCGCAACGGACGTCCACACCGTGGACAGGACTGGGCACCAAAAGAGAACTCACCAATCAAGGCAATCTGTGATGGAACTGTAGGAAAGGTGTTCTGGACTGACGTTCTAGGAAACTGCGTTGTACACTCATCAAAAGACGGCAAGTATTGGATTCTCTACGCCCACTTGGCAAAGGAGTCAACCCTAAAGAAGGGTGACAAGGTTGTTGGTGGCGAGACTGTACTAGGCCTTGTCGGTGGCGGAAGAAACACGCCAAGCGGTACCGCATCAACTGGGGCCCACCTCCACATGACTGTTGCAAAAATGGGACCTAAGTTCTCAGGAGTAGACGCTCACCTTGCACCATTCGAAAACCTAGTAGACCCACTACCACTTTTCTCAGCAGCCCCTAAGAAGACTGTTGCAGCAAAAGTTGCTACAGCAGTTAAAAAAGTTGTGCCTACCAAAAAGGCATAAATGATTTCTCGCAAACCCCTGACACCTAATAACCGCACAGCCAGAACTTTGATGCGGGAATTTAAGGCGTCAGGGGATTTGCATGTTAACTTTCCTAAAGCAAATGAAGCCCCAAGTATCAGGATTTGGGCACGTAGAGGTCGCCAAAACTCTGAAGGTTTTGGTGGCGGAAATAGGGTTATGAAGTAATGGACATCGTAGTGTTTTATTGGGCTGGGGGCATAGTCACTGTTGGTGCTGCCATTGGAGTGCTTTGGAAGTTAGTCAAACCAATTTGTGACCGCTTACATGCTGTTATGGATAACCTCGACTCTTTTATGCGTGATTGGTCAGGCGAGGAGAAAGCCCCTGGACGTTCTGCTGTCCCAGGTGTTATGGAGCGGTTAAATAGAATTGACGGAGAATTGAAGCGTAATGGCGGTTCTTCTATGAAAGATGCAATTAATCGAATTGAGCAGAAACTTTCACAAATAGATGAGAGACTAGAAACAGGTAACGAACGTTTTAGAGACGTTGAAGGTAGGGTTACCGTACTTGAATTAGGAGATAAGTAATGGCTGGAAACGCATTAGCAGGTTTGGCTGCAAGATATGGAACTAGAGCGTCTAACGCTGTGGGCCGTGCTAAGGGCAGTGTTTTTGGCGTTGCTGAAGAGGCTGTTAAGGGTCAATACGCTGCTGAAGCACAAGAGCGTGCTCACGGACACACTAAGGCAATTCTTAGAGATGTACATAAGCGTGCGGGTCAGGGCAGTCAAGTAGACATTCACATAGGTGCTGATGGTAACCACAAAATTGGTTATTCCAAAAAGTACATTGGTGAGAACCTTGGTGAAGCAAGAGAAGCCCAAGCAGTAAAAGATTTTAAAGCATCAAATAGACCTACCCGTAATGCTTTGGGTTACCGTGAAAATCAACCAGACCATGTTGGTAATGCAAAAGCGGCTACTACTATGGAGGCAGGGGTTGCTACCCCAATTAAAAACAGACCTATGCTTGCACTAGAGGCCCCTAAGAAGAAGCCTATGGAAGGCCCGCAGGTAGACCAAAACTATCAGGACAAGACTGAACGTTTTGTAACTGACTCTAAGGGTGGTACTCGTCGTGTCGACCGCAGAGATTCAAGTTTTGAGGCTCATTTGACAGATAACGAGTCAAAGTATCTTGCTGAAAAACAAGCAAGACTAGCAACCGTCAAACAGGCAGGTACAGGAATCAAACCTGCAAATACCCCTAAATCTGACGAACTATTTTAAGGAATAAACATGATTAAATGTGCAAACTGTGTAGATGACGCTCTATACACATACAAAATTAGCGAAGAACTTTCTATCAATTACTGCAACAGCCACCTTCCAAACTTTCTTACATCTCGTAAGGCTTCAGGGCAACTAAACCTAGTTGTTCCTGCTATCGTTGAAGTTGTAGCCGAAGAGTCAGAAAAGTCTTCAAAGAAGAAGACAGTTGACCCAGTAGTCGAAGAAGTTCCTGAAGAGGAACCTGTAACAGAGTAATGCCTGTTATACGCAAGTTTGCCGTTCAGGGACACGCAGTCCCTAACGGCTATACACGTCCTTTGGGCCCGTTTCCTCCTGAGGTTCTAGCACAGAACCCTAGGTCGTACGAACCAGAGAACTCGGACTCCTTACATGAAGCACTAGACGATGTTCGTATGTTCCGTTGTCGGGACTGCGACGAAATCCTCTATGAGGACGAACTTTACACCCATGATTGCAATCAGGAAGAAGAATAAAAATGGCAGTAAATGAAAATGGAAACCTGCTCGACACAGCAGGTAACGTAGCGGTTGACTTTGTATGGGGAAACTTCCCACTACAGCCAAACGACATACGTGAAGAAAACGGTGGCAGCCTACTTGTCGCCAGCCTTGACAACCACGTAATTGCTTACGAAGGTTGGAATGGTTACCCACTATACAGCCGCCCAGGTCTAGCAGGTCTAGAAGGTGCTGGCTACGTTGTTGTTCCTAGCGTACTTGGTCTAGCGACTGCTGTAGCAACCAACGTCCTTGAAGATGATGGTCTTGTAGTTACCCCTGCGACTGCTGCAACTAACACCGCTACTCAGCCAACTCAGATTAACGTGACTACAACCACTGCTGCAACTGTAACTGTTGCTGGTGGAACTACCACTTGGGCTGTAGGCACTAAGGTAACTATCACCGCTGGTACAGGTATCCCAACAGCACTTGTTGGTACTTGGTCTGTAACTGGAGGTAGCGGAAGCACACTAGTTATTGCTTGGTCTGCAACAGGTGGTAACGGAACTGCTTGGACCGTAGCAAACACTGGTGCTATCACCCCTGGTACCCAACTAAAGGGTGCTACAGGCACTATCAAGGCTCAGACAGTTGCTGCTGGTGCAGACAACATTGCTGTCGGTGCTGCAATTACTATTACCCCTTGGGCGTAATAACTAAAGGTTAAATAACTGTGGCTAACCCAGGAGTGCCTGAAGGTGGGAAGTATCCTTCTCGCCAAGAAATTGATGCACTCCTGGGTCCCCTTTTATCTGGGGACCTAACAAGCCTTAGAGTTGATAGACGTAAACTCTACGGTAAACAGGCTGGGCGTATCTTCAATGATGTCCTAAATGAAAATGACATCGCAAACGGGTATACCGAATCAGGTAAGTTCTATAACCCTAATTCGTACGACATTTCACAGACCGCCACTGATGAAGACCTTGAAAACGCTAAAGGAAGTGCTCCTGCGTTTATTGAGTGGGACATCCCTACATCATCCACTGACTACAGCAGACCTAGAACCGTCGCTGCTGGGTACGACGAAGACCGCAGAACAATGTCTGTGGTGTTTCGTGACGGAACGTTCTATAATTACTACGACGTATCTCCTGGTGAGTGGCAATCGTTTCACGCCTCTTACTCTAAAGGTAAGCCTTGGTTAAACAGAAAAAACTCTCATCAAGCAGCAGATGGTTTGTTTATCAATAAACCTAGAGGTAATGCGGGAGATTTGGAGGGTATGGACCCTCGAATTAGAGAAGCACTTTATCGTGTTGCTCGAACACAGCAACAAAAAGTTAAACCTAAGGCAGGACGTTCAACTCAACGGCCAGGGTATTCGGATGCTCAGGGCGTTATGGTTCCAATCCGTAACCGCCAAGGCCGTAGCCCTAGTGCGTACAAACGTTCTGGGGTTATACAAGGGCGTAACCCTGCAACAGCGAACAAAGCAAACATTAGTGCATCACGAAGGAAAGCAAGTTAGGTAAAATGCCTAAGGTACATAAACTCGGTAAAACTCGGTTCACACAATTCATAGACTTTCCAGTAAAATGGGAACGCAAAGTAGCGGTCCGTGGTTGGACTCAAGAAATTGAGGAACCATTTAGAACTGCTACCCCAGTTATCGTAAGACTGCCTTGCCATAAGGCAGTAGTTTTTGGTAAATGGACTGGTGCACAACCAGATGAAGAAACGGCTCTCAATAACGCTATGCAAGGACGGGTATTACAAGATGAAGATTTTGACAAAGAAAAAGGCTGGACTCCAGCCAGCCAGCAAGATGCAGAAGAGGGTGTCTGGGATTGGGACGTCTGATTTAATCATGTGGGCAGAAAATGCTCTTTATGTAATAGGTAAAGAACTAACCCACCATCAGCGAGACAAAAACATAGACTCTTTACATGAGGCCCGTATGGGTGCTGAGGCTCTTTTAGCCATTACAGATGAGTTGATAAAGAGAGCCGATAAATGAGTGAATACGGCGATAAATTTGAGGAAATCAATCCCGAATATTATCAAGAGGACAGAGAAGAGCCTGAAGAGGTAGGCGTTGAAGAGCCTGAAGAAGATGAACTTACAAAAGAGTTTGTCGCAAAACTTATCGATAAGATGATGACTTTTCAAAGTGCTTTAGTTGGTCACGACCTTCACCCTTATCAGAAACCTTTGGCTCGTAGAATCATGGAGTCCGTGATTACTAACGATGGTTCTGAGATTACTGCTTTGGCTTCACGTCAGTCAGGTAAGTCTGAAACTATCGCTAACACTGTGGCGACTTTAATGGTTCTTTTACCAATCCTTGCAAAAAGATACCCTGACCTTTTAGGTAGGTTTAAAGAAGGCATTTGGGTAGGACTATTTGCCCCTACCGAAGGTCAGGCAGAAACTTTGTTTGGTAGAACTGTAAACCGTTTAACTTCGGAAATTGCTCAAGAAATTCTTGGGGACCCTGACATTGATGATTCTGCCGCACGTGTAGGTGGTGTAACTAAATCCATCAAACTTAAAAAATCTGGCTCTACCATGACTATGATGACCGCTAACCCTAGAGCCAAAATTGAGTCTAAGTCCTTCCACCTTATCGTTATTGACGAGTGTCAAGAAGCAGACGATTATGTTGTAGATAAATCAATCTCTCCTATGATGGCGTATTACGCAGGTACCATGGTAAAGACAGGGACTCCGACAACTTCTAAGAATAACTTCTATAAGTCCATTCAGTTCAACAAGCGTAGGCAGACAAGCAAGAAATCTAAGCAGAACCATTATCAATGGGACTGGCGGGATGTTGCTAAGGTCAACACAAACTATGAGAAACACATCCGTAAAGAAATGTTGCGTATTGGAGAAGACTCTGACGAGTTCCAAATGTCTTACAACTGTAAGTGGCTACTAGAACGAGGTATGTTTGTTACTTCTGCCGCACTTGATGAGTTGGGAGATACCTCTCAGGAGTTAGTGAAGATGTGGCACCAAACCCCTGTGGTAGTAGGTATTGACCCTGCACGTAAAACGGACTCGACAGTAGTTACTGTGGTATGGGTGGACTGGGATAGGCCAGATGAGTTTGGTTATTTTGACCACCGTATTCTTAATTGGCTTGAAATTCAAGGTGATGACTGGGAAGAGCAATACTTCCAAATCGTAAACTTCCTATCTAACTATGACTGTCTTGCTATTGGTGTGGATGGTAACGGTGTTGGTGATGCTGTACAGCAACGTCTAAAAGTTCTTATGCCTAGAGCCGAAGTTATCTCCGTTACTTCTAGCCAATCCGAGCAGTCTAAACGTTTTAAACATCTTCAAGCCCTTATCCAGCGTGGTTCATTGACTTACCCAGCACACGCTAAAACTAGACGCTTAAACATTTGGAAGCGTTTCTACCAACAAATGACTGACGCTGAAATCCAATTTAAAGGACCAAATTTCATGGTAGCCGCACCTAAAGAGGCTTACGCCCACGATGACTTCGTGGATTCATTGGCAATCGCCACTTCACTGACTCAGGAACTTGTTATGCCGAATGTAGAAGTTTCTAACAATGTTTTCTTTTAGCATGAAATTTTCCCGATAAACGGAGAAACTAGTAGAGGAAAATACTAGTTCCTTTCCCCCTATCTAAGGAGTACCCATGGGTATCGCCCCAGCACCACAGTTCCCAGAGCGTTCACCAAACATGTATGAACGCAAGTTGGCAGACAACCTAGAGCGTCGTGGACCTCTACGTTTCGAAGAAGGTGTCGCTACTGACACTGACGTACCTTCAGATTTCGAAACTGGTATCATGAACGGTTTTGCAGCCGCTCCTGGTCGTCCAAACCGCAATGCACCAGTATGGCAGAAGACTGCCGCTGAAACCCTTTCTGAGCGTGCTCACGTAGGTTCAGCAGCATGGATTGAAGCACCTACATTCCTTGGTGAATTTGCACACGGTTCTATGACACAGAACTCAGAGCAGATTCAAGAACTCAAGGTTGTTTCAGGTGGTCGTACTATGCGTATGAACCCAACCGTCGTAAACGACTAACAACCCTCAATAGTCCTACCGCCCCTACTACTCTGGGGCGGTGGGTTATTGTTCCTAAGGAGTTATCATGGCTACTGAAAAGCCGATGAATGAAAAACTCTGGGTGATGGTTGTTTCACAAGCAAAAACTAAGTACTCAACTTACCCATCGC
>Ga0247722_10001071_pt1 | contig 15502 bp, 10 predicted proteins | sample MSEWelMarce3H_FC_FD_189094 | JGI IMG/M metagenome (GOLD analysis project Ga0247722, IMG submission 189094) | Subsurface sediment microbial communities from gas well in West Virginia, United States - MSEEL Well Study Marcellus 3H_FC | ecosystem: Environmental > Terrestrial > Deep subsurface >... | reverse complement strand
CAACTAGATTGTCGCGCTCTGGCGTACTCAGTAGGGTTTGTAGCTCTTGCAACTCGGCCAGTGCAGCATCAATGCCTAATGCTCCGCTATCTACCTCGATCACGGCCACCACGCGTGGGCGCTGGATATCGACGCCTAGCTTTTGCGCCCAAGCTTCTAGGTCTGAATGCAGCGCGGCTTCACCTTTGATGAGTTGCAAAACCAACTCTTCGCGGTAGCGAGTGTCGCGCCCCAGAGCCTGAATCAGCCTTGCTTGTTCTAAGCTCATTTCCGCCGTCATCCGCACCAGCTCGCCATAGTGGCGCACCGCATCGGGCTGGCCGGTGATACCGACCACGCCCACAATTTGCCCGGCAAGGCGCAGCGGTAAATTCACGCCAGGGCGAACACCGTGCAGCTGTAGTGCCATCGCATCATCAATTTCTACCGTGCGCTGCTGCGACAACACCAGCAAAGCCCCTTCATGCTGCTGGCCGATTCTGGAGCGCTCACCGCTGCCGATCAATGTGCCGGAGGCATCGATCACATTGACGTTACAGCTGATGATCGCCATGGTGCGATCGACGATTTCTTGCGCAAGGCTGGCATTGAGCAGCGACATAAAAGGCCTGTGATCTTAGGGTCTGTTGACGTTTCATTTGCCATTGTGCTGAGCCGGAAAACGGCCAAGCACAAGGCATGTGACGAAAGCAATAACGGGTTATTGTCGAGGAGCATCACGCAGTGAATGGCCATTTTCCGGCTCAGCCCTTCGGGTTTAGCCCCTTTTTGGGGCGGAACGAAAGTTAAAAATCGCTGATGGTACTCGTGCCATGTCGCCATTTTCTCCTTGTTCAGCCCCAAAACTGGGCCAAACGCAGCCGTGAATGAAACGTCAACAGACCCTATTAGATACTTATTCCGAACAGAGATTGCAGTGCATTTTTTCCCGCAGAGTTGATTTGTAAGCGGCGGCTGTCTAAATCCTGTGCCACCCAGCCACGTTGTTTGGCTAATTGCAGCAGTGCTGCGCCAAGTGCCCCGCCGATATGTGGGCTGCGCTCGCTCCAGTCTAGGCAGGCACAGGCAAAACGTCGGCGTTTTTTGCTGATCTCAGCGATATCTAGGCCTAATTTTTCCATGGCAGCTTTGCCATCGCTGCTTAATAAATATTGTGCTGTATCACTGGGGTCTGGCTGTAGCCAGCCCAGCTCAAATAAGCGGTTATGAAGACGAACGGCAAGCGTTCCGGCCATATGGTCGTAACAGGTGCGGGCGGCGTGCAGATAGTGCGGTGTACTGGGTGTGAATGTGTTTTTGGGCTGCGCGGCAATCAGTAGCAGGGCTTCTAGCGCCGATGCCACATCGTGATTATGCAGGCGGTAGTAGCGATGCCTGCCCTGCGCCAGCATGCTGAGTAATTGCTCTGCTTTGAGCCGTGCCAGATGCTCGCTGGCGGTGGATGCGCTGACTTCTCCCACAATGGCCAGCTCGGTTGCGGTGCGCGCTTTGCCATCAAGCAGGCAGCAGAGCATTTTTGCCCGTGCTGGCTCGGCAATGGCGGCGGCGACACTGGCGAGTCGGCTGTCTTGCATATTTCGGTCCGGGGCGAAGTAAGGGGTGGGGTTAATCTACACAATAATGTTTTTAAGTACCAGCGAGACGATTCATGCCCCCCATCCATGCTATAGCCGCAGCGACGCATCCAAATCCTTACCCTTATTACGCAAGCCTGCGTGCCACGACGCCTTTTTTCTTTGATACGGAGCTGGCTTGCTGGGTAGCCAGCACGGCAGAGTTGGTCGGGCAAATTATGCAAAACCCGCATTGCCAAGTGCTTGCGCCTGCTAGTGCATCGAGGGCTGCAGAATTGTTTTCCCGGTTGATCCGTATGAATGAGGGAGAGGCACATGCGCCTTTAAAACGGCGTTTGCAGCAGGGGCTGGCAGAGCTGGATTTATCTGCAACCCACTTACTGCTACTGACGCAACGATGGCTAAAGCGTCTGCCCGAGGGGCCGTCCTTAAATACGCTCTGTCGCCACCTGCCAGTACTGGTGCTGGCGGATGCGCTGGGTTTTGCGCCTCAGCTGCGGCTGGTAGAGTGGATCAGCCAATTGGTTGCCTACTTATCGGCCTTTAGTTCTGAAGCTGAGCGGCTTCAGGCCAGCGTGGCGGCAGAGCATCTGCTGGCACATTTTTCAGGGCTTAGGCCGGAGCATTGCAGCCTGCTGCTGCAGGAGTTTAATCAGCAGGTGGTGCTGGCAAATTTAATCGGCCTGCTGACGCAAAGCTATGAAGCCACGGCAGGTTTATTGGGCAATAGCCTGATTGCCCTTGCGCAAAATCCTGAGGTTTATCATCGTATTCTGGCCGGAATAGAGCCAATAAGTGCGTTGGTAGAAAGCGTCGCGGTTCAGGACCCTAGCGTGCAAAACACCCGCCGCGTTGTTACTCAAGCAATAGAAATCTACGGCCAGCAGCTGGCAGTGGGCGACACGATTTTGCTGCTACTGGCGTCTGCTAATCATGATGACAGTAGCAGCGAGCACTTTAGTTTTGGTTATGGCAGGCATGCTTGCCCAGGGCAAGCGCTGGCAATCAGGCTGGCAACGGTGATTCTTGATGCTTACCTTGGCGGTGAAAATAGGCCGCTCCCTGTTCGTTGGGCTTATCAGGCTTCAGCTAATGCCCGTATCCCTCAATTTAATTAATAGGACTTCCCATGATTGCTGTTATTTTTGAAGTGTGGCTTGCCCCTGAGCAGATGACGGAATACTTAAACCTTGCGGCAGATTTACGCGATGAGCTGGTGCTACAGGATGGTTTTATTTCGATTGAGCGCTTTAGCAGTATTAGCGAGGCGGGCAAGATGCTTTCGCTCTCGTTCTGGCGTGACGAGTCAGCGGTTAAAGCGTGGCGCTGTAGTGCCATGCATCGCGATGCGCAGCTGCTGGGGCGCAAGAGCGTGTTTAAAAATTATCGGCTGCGTGTAGCTAAGGTGGCGCGGGATTATGGCATGGCTGAACGTGGGCAGGCTCCGGCAGATAGCTTGTCTCTACATGGCTAAATAATAAGGGGTGGCCATATTTACATACTGACGTGCCACTTTTTTACGACAAAAGAATAGTTGCACCGATGTTATGCTGTTCGCTTCGCCCTGTTGGCTGTAAGGAATGATGCGTGATGGTTTGGAAAATTAAGCGTTGGTCATGGTTTCGTATACTGATGACCGCCCTGCTATTGGCCCTGATTGCTTGGGGAGTTAAAGCAATTGTTTTCCCTACTAAAGCTGTGCCGCAATACACCACGGCGAAGGCTGCTAAGGCTGATTTAGAAAACGCGGTCCTGGCGACGGGCACTTTGCAGGCTTTTCGCAAGGTGGATGTGGGCGCGCAGGTTTCCGGGCAGTTGCAAAAGCTGGAAGTTGGGCTGGGGGACAAAGTAAAGAAAGGCCAGCTGTTGGCAACGATTGATCCAGAGCTGGCGCAAAACGAGGCGCTCAATGCCGAGGCATCATTGGAAGGATTGCTCGCGCAAAGGCAATCGACTCTGCTGCAACTAGAGCAGGCCCAAATAGATTTAGCCCGCCAGCAAACTATGCTGAGCCGCGAAGCCACATCCAAGCAGGCGGTAGAAGACGCGAGCTTAAAGCAGAGAACGCTGCAATCCGATTTGGCGCTGCGCGATGCCGATATCAAAAAAGCCAAGCTTACGCTCGATTCTGCAAAAACCCGCCTTGGCTATACCCGCATTCTTGCGCCGATTGATGGCGAAGTAGTGGCAATTACCACCTTGGAAGGGCAAACCGTGATTGCCGCTCAGCAAGCACCCAATCTTTTAACGCTTGCCGATTTAAGTAGCATTACCGTTAAAGCGCAGATTTCTGAAGCGGATGTGATGAAAGTCCACGCTGGGCAAGTGGTGTATTTCACCACCTTGGGCGAGCCGGATAAGCGCTATTACGGCAAGCTGCGGGCGATTCAGCCTATGCCAGAGAAAGTTCCAGATAAAGTTGCCACCGCTATTTTTTATAATGCGCTATTTGAAGTGCCCAACCTAACGCACGCGCTGCGTCAGGATATGACCGCACAGGTGGCGATTGTGCTGGATCACGCAAAAAGTGTTTTAAGCATCCCCACCATTGCCCTAGGGATTAAGGCCAAAGATGGCCGCTATACCGTGCGGGTGGTGGGCGCGGATGGCTTTGCAGTCGATAGGCAGATCAAAACCGGCCTGAATAATAATGTGCAGGTACAAGTGCTCGAAGGCTTAAAAGAAGGCGATCTAGTGGTTACAGGCGATGCGGCCCTGGGTAAATCAGGTAGCTCTGTGTCGATTGGAGCATAGCCGTGCGTAAACCCTTATTGGAATTAGCCAATATTGTGCGCAGTTTTCCTGCTGGCGATGATGTGGCCGTGGTGCTGGATCAGGTGAATCTGTGTATTCATGCTGGCGAAATGGTGGCGATTGTGGGTGCTTCTGGCTCGGGCAAATCCACCTTAATGAATGTCCTAGGCTGCTTGGATAAACCGACTTCGGGCACTTATCTGGTGAATGGCCGCGATGTATCTGGCCTTGATAGTGACGAGCTGGCGGGGCTGCGGCGGGATCGCTTTGGCTTTATTTTTCAGCGCTATCATTTATTGCCGCACTTATCGGCGCAGGGCAATGTGGAAATGCCGGCGGTTTATTCGGGGCTGGCTAAGGATGCGCGGCAGGATAGAGCCAAAGCGTTGCTCAGCCGCCTTGGTTTAAGCGATAAATTTGAGCACCGCCCCAGCCAGCTTTCCGGTGGCCAGCAGCAGCGGGTGAGTATTGCCCGAGCTTTGATGAATGGTGGAGAAGTGATTCTGGCCGACGAGCCAACTGGCGCGCTTGATAGCCATAGCGGTGAAGAAGTGATGAATATCCTGCGCGAGCTGCACGCGCAGGGACACACCGTGATTATTGTTACCCACGATCATAAAGTGGCCGATTGCGCCGAGCGCATTGTAGAGATTAGCGATGGCCGCATTATTAGCGATCGCAGCAAGCCGGTTGATGTCTTGGTGGAAGGAAAAATTGCGCCGCACGGGCGGGAAGTTAAATCGTTGCGAGTGATGTTTGATCGCTTTGGGGCAGCTTTAAATATGGCTTGGCGGGCGATGTCGGCAAATCGGATGCGCACTTTGCTCACTATGCTGGGCGTGGTAATTGGCATTACTTCTGTGGTGTCTATTGTGGCCATTGGCGAGGGCGCTAAGCGCAAGATTCTGCAAAATATTGGTGAAATTGGCAGCAACACCATGAATATTTACCCCGGAAAAGACTGGGGAGACGATAAGGCGGCTGGTTTGCGTTCCTTGCTGCCGGGTGATATTACCGCGCTGCAAGCCATGCCTTTTATTGATAGTGTGACTCCCAGTACTAGCTCTAGTTTTCGCTTACGTCATCATGCTTTGGATGTCAGTAGTAATGTGAGCGGGGTAGGGGAGTTTTATTTTCGCGTGAGTGGGCTGAAGCCTGCGCTGGGGCGGTTTTTTAATAGTGAAGATGTCGCAAGGCAGGCGCAATTGGTGGTGCTTGATCACAACACCCAGCGCAAATTGTTTCCGAATGGACGTAATCCGCTGGGGCAGGTGATTTTAGTGGGTAATCTGCCTGCCACCGTAATTGGTGTGGCGGCAGAAAATAAGAGCGGCTTTGGCGGCGGCGGGCAAACCTTGCAAGTCTGGCTACCCTTTACCACCACGGCTAATCGCCTGTTTGGTCAGCAATATTTTAACAATATCACCGTGCGGGTAAAGGATGGCCAATCGTCAGCCGCTGCCGAGCAGAGCATAGAAAAGCTGCTCACCTTGCGCCATGGCAGCAAGGATTTCTTTATCTACAACATGGATAGCATCGTTAAAAAAATCGAGCAAACCAGCCAGATGCTGGCGCTGTTGCTATCGATGATTGCGCTGATTTCCCTTGTGGTGGGCGGCATTGGCGTGATGAATATTATGCTGGTGTCGGTCACCGAGCGAACGCGTGAAATTGGTATTCGTATGGCGGTGGGCGCAAGGCAAAGCGATGTCATGCAGCAGTTTTTAACCGAATCGGTGCTGGTTTGCTTGATTGGTGGCGTGATCGGCGTGCTGCTTTCCCTAGGTATTGGCGCTTTGGTGCAGTTTTTTGTGCCCGATTGGAAAATGATTTTCTCTTTAGGGTCTTTTATCGCCGCCTTTATTTGTTCGACCCTGATTGGTGTGTTCTTTGGCTTTTTGCCCGCTCGCAATGCCGCGCGCTTAGACCCGATTGAAGCCTTGGCGCGAGAATAAAAATGAAAAGAATCTTATTACTTTCAACGGTTTTCCTCAGTGCCTGTGGCTCCTTGCTAAGCCCTAGCTCTAGCGCACCCTTGCCCGCCATGCCCGCCCAATGGGCTGAGCAAATTCAGGCTGCTGGCATGTATCAGGGTGCATGGTGGCTGGCGTTTCATGATGCGGCGCTAACTCAGCTAATCGGCGATGCTTTGCAAAGCAATGCTGATTTATCTATCGCGGCCATCAGGCTACGCCGTGCTCATCTAAGAGAGGGCGTCAGTGAGCATGCGGCCTTGCCGGTTTTGGGTGGCGTTGGCGGGGCCAGTGTGAATCACAGTTTTGATCCGGTGGTAAATCGCCAGAGCTACAACCTATCGGCCACGGCCAGCTATGAGTTTGATCTGTGGGGACGTTTGGCGAGTGACAGAGCCGCCGCCAGAGAAGAGCGTATTGCGACTGAAGCCGATAGGCAGGCACTTAAATTATCGATCTCTACCTCGGTCGCAAGCCAATATTGGACGATCGCCTTATTGGATCAGAAGCTAGCCGCTAGCTTGCTTAATTTGCAGCAGCTCAGGCAGGTGATGGCCATTGCTCAGGCTAAAAATCAGGCCGGTGCTTTGGCAAAAAGCGAGGTGCTGAGCGCCGAGCAAAGCTTGCTGAGTGAAGAAGCCAGCCATACCCAGCTTTTGCAGCAACGGAAAGCTGCGTTTTATAACCTGAGTTTATTGTTTGACCGGCCACCGCAGAGCTTTACTCTGGCTGGGGCCAGCTTGCCGCAGGGTGATTTACCGGCGATTGCTGCTGGCGTGCCTAGCGAAGTGCTGGGCCGCCGCCCTGATTTGCAAGCGATGGAGGCCAGATTAAGGGCGAGCTTGGCGCAAATTGATGTGGCTAGAGCGGCGTTTTACCCCAGCTTTTCGCTCACTACCAGCCTAGGTAGCAGTAGCTCTGCTTTAGCCGAGCTCTTTCAGAACCCGGTCGCGTCCGCAGGGTTGAATTTGGCACTGCCTTTTTTAGATTGGGAAAAGCATCAACTGAATCTGGATATCAGCCGCACGCAGTATGAAGAATTGCTCACTACATTTAGGCAGGGGCTTTATAAAGCGCTGGCCGAAACCGAACAAGCGCTGGATGCTAGAGTCCGCTTCGGCGAACAAAATCAGAAATTGGCGAAATCCTTGCAATTGGCGGCTAAGCTAGATGGCATCGCCCAAGCGCGTTTTGAAGCAGGGGCCACAGATATCCAGCCTTGGTTAGACGCCGCCGCCCGCCGCCGCAGCGCTCAAACCAGCTTGCTACAAAATCGCTTCGATCAGGCGAGTAATTTGCTGGCTATTTATAAGGCTTTGGGTGGGGCTGTGGAGTAGGGGAGCTGCTGTTTTGGGTAAATATGCAGGGCAACAAGTCAAATTTAACTAAAAACCAGCTTGGGTAGCGGAGTTTTTGCCCTTGCCGAGCTGGTTTTTAATGAGTTTTGTAATTGCTTAGGCTTTGCAAAAATAGCGGAATCCATACAAAAATGGACAAAATCATCCCTTCACGGTTCCAGCTATTGGTTGTTTTTGTGGTACATGAGCGGGGTTTTTTACGATCTAAGCTTATTTATTTAGCTTGGCGATGGGTAATGACCAAGGAAATAATTTTGGCGCGGTGATGATCTTTGGTGTCGCTAAGGCTATCGAGCACAATTTGCGCTGTTTTCTGATCGTCTTAATGTTGGTTTCTAATTCATCATATCTTCGAGCATCAGTTGTTTTTATTTTAAATAACGCTCGTCACATTGTTCCAGTATTTGCTCAGCAATATAGCTGGGGAATGCAATCAATTGAATTTTTCGGTTAATTCGGTGTTGATACATTGTGTCCATTGAGCAATTGCTTCGCTCACTGCCCGTTACCCCAAATCTATTTTTTCTGTTTCTGCCTGAGCGAATGATGAGAAAAGTACAAATACACAGCCAATAGTTTTGATCGTCACCCTAAACCTACTCATTGGGGGAATGGGATGGTGTATTAGCGTGCATGTATATCACCACTATGACATCCGGCATAGATCATCATCGTAAATATGACTTTAGACTAATTGGCTGGGTGTAGTGTGATTATAAAAATACGAATAGTGGAATGGCGAGATAGATTAATTAAGGATGAGCCAGCTCAAGTGATTGAGCTGGCTTTTTAAATTTAATTAATTTGATTCAACCAAGCCAAAGCACCTAATCCAGCTTGTCTGCCGCTGGCAAGGCAGGCGGTAATTAAATAGCCGCCGGTGGGTGCTTCCCAATCCAGCATTTCACCAGCGCAAAATACGCCGGGCATTTTTTCTAGCATCAGCTCTGGGCTCATTGCCTCAAAGCGCACGCCGCCTGCGCTGCTGATGGCTTCGTCTATTGGCCGCGTGGCTAATAGTTTGAGCGGCAGGCCTTTAATCGCGGTGGCTAGCTTATTCATATCGTTAAAGTCGTTGCGGGAAATTTCTTCACGCAGCAAGCCCGCTTTTACCCCCTCGATACCTAATTTACGGCGCAAATGGCTGGCCATTGAATCCGCACCGCGTGGGCGTTTCAGGTCTTCCAATACGCGTTCCAGCGATTTGCCTGGGGCTAGATCCAGCAGAATATCGGCGTTGCCATTGGCTTTAATTTCATCACGGATGGCCGCTGAAAAAGTGTAAATCAAGCTGCCTTCTACGCCGCCCTTAGTCAGCACAAATTCACCTAGTTTACGTACGCCTTTAAATTCAATGGCGACGGCTTTCAGTGGCGAGCCAGCAAAGCGCTCGCTTAAGTGATCGCTCCAGCCAATATCAAAGCCACAATTGGCGGGTGTTAAAGGCTCGATCGCGATGTCTTTTTCTGCTAGCAGCGGCTGCCATAGGCCATCGGAGCCTAGCTTGGCCCAGCTTGCGCCGCCCAAGGCCAGAATGGTGGCGTCGCTGCTGCGGGTAATTTCGCCATCTGGCGTTGCAAAACGCATTTGCTCGGCTTCATTCCAGCCCAGCCAGCGATGGCGCACATGAATACGCACGCCACTGCTACGCAATCTAGAAATCCATGCGCGTAATAATGGCGCTGCTTTCATTTCTTTTGGAAACACGCGGCCAGAGCTGCCTACAAAGGTCTCAATACCCAGCCCGTGTACCCATTCTTGCAGGGCTTCGTTGCCAAAGGCCGCCAGCAAAGGTTGCAACTCGGCACTGCGCTGGCCGTAGCGGGCTAAAAATGGCTCGGCAGCTTCGGAGTGCGTGATATTTAATCCCCCCACACCGGCCAATAAAAATTTACGCCCTACCGATGGCATTGCGTCGAAAATATCCACGTCTACCCCGCCTTGGCTAAGAATTTCAGCGGCCATTAGGCCAGCAGGGCCGCCACCAATGATGGTGACAGATTTGCGGGGAGTAGAAGTAGTGGTCATGACGAGCCTTACGGTAAAAGCGCCAAAATCTGCTGATTTTGGGCGGGTAGAGCGGACTATATGAGGGACGATACAGCATGTGTAAAAGCGGCTGCGGCTATCAATTGCATAGCATGAATGCGCTGCATTTTAGCAGATTAGCGCGCCTTATATGGTCGGCATAAATGGGCATTCTCTGTGGGGCGTTTTTCAGAGTGTTGTCTTTTTATTCTGTTTGTTGTGATCAACGCCGATATCAGCATTTCATACCGCATCGATTCGGGCGCAGCGCCGGTTTTATACCAGAAATACAAGCGTGGTTTTGAGGAAATCATCAGCCAAATTATCCGTAATGGCATTCACAATGCGCTGAATAATTACGGCAGCAAATACGAGGCCGAATGGCTGAGCAATTTGGTTTTGTGAATGAGCTGCGCCTGTCAGCAAATATCCAAATTGCTATCAATGCCAAGCTGCAAGCTACCCAAGAAGCCTTAAGATTAGAAGCCATGCTGCGCAAAACTTAGCCGATGTCGCCAGTGCGGTTGCCGTTGCTAAAGGCCAAGCCGATGCCAAAATCGCCGCCGCCCAAGGTGATGCTCGGGCCTTAGAAACCGTGGGTGAGGCCATTAAGAAATACGGCGCAGAAGCCGCCCAGCTTAGAAACCAAACGCTATGGATGGAAAAGTGGAATGGGCAGTGGCCAACCAACAGCTTAGGAGCCAATACAACGGTGATGATTGGTGTGGGTAAATAAGTGCTCAGAGCGCACCTTTGAGCAGGGCCATTACCATATAGGGGGTGGTGTTGGCCTGAGCCAGCATCGCTGTGCCTGCTTTTTGCAAGATATTTTCGCGGGTTATGCTGCCCGTTTCCGCTGCAAAATCGGCATCAAGAATACGGCTACGTGATGCGCTCAGGCTTTCTAAGCTGGTCTGCATATTGGATACCGCCAAAATAAAACGATTTTGGTAAGCGCCCATTGACCCCCGTGCGGCGCTGACAATATCTAGTGCGCTATCGAGTGAAGCGATGGCCGTTTGTGCGCTGGCGGCTGTCAAGGTATTGAGCGAGGTAATCCCTACAATACTGGCAATGGCCGTGGCTGCGGTAAAGCCCGCCGTTAACCCCGCTTTTTCTGGGGCGGCCCCTGCGATAGTCAGGCCGTCTGCATTGCTGCTAGAAACGGTGACCGTGCCATGATTGGATGTGGCACTGGCGGCGGTTAAGGCGGCTCCGGCTATATTGCGCGTTACAGAACCTGCTGTAGTGGAAATACCTGTGCTGGATGCGCCAGGGGTATTGTCATTTAGCACGACCGAGCCACCACCGTCTGCAGCACTAAAAGCACTTAGCGCAGCGGCCGTGAGTGGGTCGCCTTGCGCCATCGCAATCGCACCACTGAGCGCAGACGATACCGTTGCCGCATTATTACTGGCCCCAAGGATGTTTAAATTAACATTGCTGGCATTGACTACTGCTGAGGCGAGCGCTGAATTGCGGACGGTAAAGTTAATCCCGTTTACAGAAAACTGCGCTCCAGCCCCAACGTTGGCCGCAATATTAAAGGTGTTTTGCGCCGCCACTGCCGCTGTGCCTTGCTGCCCCACCATGGCCGTAGCTAAGCCTGTTTGATTAAGAAAGGCCGTTTTGTTAGCGGCTGCAATTGTTGCATTGGCGACGGTACCATTTAATCCAATCTCAATATCGCGGCCATCTGCGGCGCTTAGTGTCACCTTGCCAGCGCTGGCCGTCGCCGTGACGCCCGTTTGAGCGGCAAAGCCTGTAATGGCATTGGCCAAATTAGTGCTTTGGCTATTTGCATCTGAGCCTGACGTGACCGAGCCAATATCCACGCCATTAATGTTAAACGCTGCAATGGTGGTGAATAAGCTGGCGGCCGCGCTGATGATTTTGGTGCTGGCCGTGGCGCTAACCCCTGATGTGGCTGTACTCGCATTAATGGCTGCTGCAATGGCGAAGGCGCTATCTGCCGCTTGACCTATCGCCGCGCCTTGTGTGGATGCACCAATTACACTTGCATTCAGTAATAAATCACCAGCAAGTAGTGTGGCGGTGGTTGCACCGCTGCTTATTGAAGCTTTAAAAGATGAGCCAGTGCTACCCAAATGGGTGGTTTGCATATTACTAATATGGCTGATGCTAATGGCATCGCTAGAATGAGCGCCCACAAAGAAAGAGTGCGAATTAAAACTGCCATCGAGTAGGCGGATACCATTAAATTGAGTTGAGCTGGCGATGCGCTGGATTTCTAAGCTAAGCATTTGTACTTCAGCATCAATCAGTTTGCGATCTGAATTGGATACCGGCGCATTGGCCGCTTGCACGGCTAATTCGCGCATGCGTTGCAGGTTATCGCTAATACTGCCCATTGCCCCTTCAGCGGTTTGCACCATAGAAATACCATCATTGGCATTGCGAACCGCTTGGGTGGTGCCCTTGATTTGAGCCGTCATCCGGCTGCTAATGCCCAGCCCCGCAGCATCGTCTTGTGCGCGATTGATGCGCAGGCCGGATGAAAGGCGATTTAAGGAAATAGCCAAAGCGCTTTGCGACGTACTCAAATTGCGCTGAGTACTGATCGCCGTAAGGTTGGTATTAAGGCTTATCGCCATCTTCCTATCCTGATTTATCCGCCTCATGCCCCATAAAACAAAGCACGCGCCTCAGGCCCTTGTTGATCTAATTCACGGTTTTAAAACCAGCATCAGCAAGCCGCGTATTTAAAACTTCTCGCTTACATTAACTAAGAAAATACGCCTAGCTGACCATTTTAAAGGCGAAATTAAAGCCATCGTCATCCGCTATATCGGACAAAATGTGGAGGACTTAAGCATATTTTGCTGAGGCAGCAGAATTAACGGCCACAAGATGCTTACCGTGAATCATGGGTTAATAAAGTGAGGAAAAACTGTGATTTAAGCGGGCCAATAAGCTGCGGCTTGACATGGGCGTACTTACCCCGCCTAAAGACGGCATGCAAATCTTGCCCATCTCAGAAGTGGCGGCCAAAGATGACTTCTGGAATATCAAAAATGTAACTCGTGACGACCAACTCAGCGCCCACCGCGTCCCGGCGTAACTGATGGGCATCATTCTCAACAATACTGGCGGCTTGGGGGATGTAGAAAAAGCCGCCACCGTGTTTGCGTATAACGAGATTGAGCCATTGCAGGAGCGTATGAAGGAGTTAAACGACTGGCTAGGGGGGTGATCCGGTTCAAACCTTACGCAGTGCCCTAAACAAAACCAAGCAAACAGCAAGCGCGGGCTTTTTTGCGTCTGCATTTTGAGAAGAATCTGCACTCAGCCCCCAGCGCGCGCCCTCGTGACCCCGCCACGCCTGCCCACTTAACACACTATTTTTTATGCACCTGCATGAGGAAGGCTCAAGCCGCGCCAGATATGGCCCTGAACGGTAAGAAGTGTTCCTATAAAAGCGTGCACTGCTTGCGGATTTCTTGCGAATGGTTACAAGGTGCTAACACCTGCATAGGGATTATGGAATAACTGGGGACAGAGCAAACCTAAATCCTGCTATATTTCATGCCTTTAGAGCCGAAGAAAGTAGATTTAAATTTGCTCTGACCCCAGTTATTTTATTTTGACCCCAGTTATTTCTGATGTGGCTTCTATTGCCAACACATCCGCACAACGGCCTTCCCTATACAGAGACGAAGTCGGCAGAAACGCCGCTCTTTCGTACTACCGAGGTGCATAGATAATTCCTCGGGCGGGGCTTTAACCCGCTCGCTAAATTACTGTTACTGCGAACCTCTGACCCCAGTTATTATGAAACGTCGAAGGGAATATCAACAATACTCCCTTCGAGGATCTTAGACTTTACATATTTTGTGTGGCAACAGGTGTCCCGATGTCTGCCAATTTTTGTACGGTACCGCTGAGTGAGCCACTGCCTAATCCAGCGTCGCTCATGATCGCATTGACCAATGGCTGTGCGATTTGGTAGTTCAGGGCTGCATTGACAACTTGATCTGGTAAAGAGGCGTTTCCGGATGTTGCATTGCTGTGATGGTTGACGTCATCAGATGCCGTACTGCTGCCTGGCATACCATTGACTTGAAACAGTTTGATTGAATCAATTTTCTCCATCGGCTTGGTGGCTTTTTCTAATATCGCTGGCAACATGCGTAGCATTTCCATGCGCAGTGTGAGGCCAATTTGCTCAGCAGATAGTTTATTCATCGCATCGTTGATCGCCAGCTTACCAGCGGCTTCTGCCAGCGCAGCATCTTTATTCGCTTCGGCTTCCACACGGATCGCTTCTGCACGATTGAGGGCGGCATCCTTGTCGGCTGCTGCTGCCACGGTGATACCAATTGCATCACGTTCAGCTACTTTGCTAGCATCAATTAGCTGGATCGATTTTTCACGCTCGGCGGCGGCGACTTCACGAGAAGTTTTTACCAGTTCCTCTGATTTTACTGCTTCAGATAATGCAAGGTTTGCGGTGGCGTCTGCTTCTGATTGTTCTTTCGATTTATTCGCAATCGCAATCTGTGCATCTTGCTTGGCAATCTCTACTTGCTTTCGTTGCTCAGCACTCTGGACTTCGGTTTTGCGCTTGGCCTCGATCTCGCGAATATTAATCGCTAGGTTTTTCTCAATCTCTGCTTCACGTACGGCACGTTCCGCCGCAATGCTTTTTTCTTTCACTGCTTGTTCTGATGCGATGAAGGCTTCTTGGCCTTCGCGGGTCCGCTGTGCTTCCGTTTGAGCAATCAGTGCAGCTTGTTCGGCTTTACTATTGGCGATCGCTCGCTGTTGTTCTTGCGATGCAAACTCTTCATCGCGTGCGATGTCTAAAATCATGCGCTTGGCTTCGAGATTCTTGGACTGCACTTGAACTTCGGTAACTTGCTCTATGTCGTTTCTCTGCTTGCGGCGCGCTTGCGTTTCTTCGGTCAATCTGGTCAGGCCCTCGGCGTCGAATGCATTGTCTGGATTAAAGAATTTCTTATCCGTTTGATCGAGTGCAGTCAATGAAACCGATTCGAGCTCGAGACCGTTTTTTTCCAAATCTTCCGCCACCGCATTTTGTACGGCTTGTACGAAATCGCGACGTTGATCTTGTAGGCCATGCATGGTCATCGATACGGCAGTCGCGCGCAGAGCATCAACGAATTTGTCTTCGACTAGTTCCTTCAGTGCTTCTGGATTTAGAGTGCGTTGTCCCAAAGTTTGTGCCGCCGTACTGATGGATTCGGCAGATTGTTTCACGCGCACAAAAAAACCAGCAACCACGTTGACGCGCATACGGTCTTTGGTAGTGAGGCTTTCATTGTCGCGCTTGGAGACTTCTAATTTGAGCGTATTCATGTTAACCAAGATCACTTCGTGAAACACTGGCAGTACAATAGCACCGCCATCGAGTATCACTTTTTGACCGCCCAAACCTGTGCGCACAAACGCTACTTCTTTAGAAGCGCGCTTATACAGACGTGCAAAAATCATGCCGATAATAATAAAGCCCAGTAGGCTTGCACCGCTGATAATGCTCATTTCAATCAAAAAACTCATTATTGTATTTTCCTAACCTACGTTGTTAAATTAATTTAGGGTGCGGATTGTGTATACCGCGGTATAGCGCTCCTTGCTTCTTCACGATTAAAACCTCAGATCCTTCTGCAAGCTCAACGCCTGCTTCATCCGGCTCGACCATTAAGTAACTGATGTTACGCACCCAAAGCTCGAATCCGTTAACCTTACAACATGAAACTTAAAGAACTTGAACTTTATACCGACTTCCTCATTGCAACTTGCGGCAAAGCAACTGCGACAGGACTGGCCGACG
>Ga0247722_10001070_pt1 | contig 15521 bp, 21 predicted proteins | sample MSEWelMarce3H_FC_FD_189094 | JGI IMG/M metagenome (GOLD analysis project Ga0247722, IMG submission 189094) | Subsurface sediment microbial communities from gas well in West Virginia, United States - MSEEL Well Study Marcellus 3H_FC | ecosystem: Environmental > Terrestrial > Deep subsurface >... | reverse complement strand
TGGTCGCATGCGCTACAGGTGATGGGCGACCGCGTGCTGTGGTTGTACGATTCCGTGCAGATAGAACACATTTTCCTTATATGTAGGTTGGTTAAAATTACGTATCAATTTTATATCTTTATACCAATGGACTTTGATCCGACGCATTATTCCATGGAAGAAATGAAACTCTTGTTGGGACTGGATGTAGTGTCGGAAGAATCAATTCGCCAAGCGGTAGAGCGGGAAATGGCAAAGCATCCTGACAATGAGGAAATCCTTTCGTTTTATCAAGGGATTCAATCCTCTCTCTTGGCCACCCTTCAACGAAATGTCAATCCGGATGTAAAAAACATAATTACTCGCATTTTACACATTGATTCGTCGCATCTTCCGTCCTATGCAGATACGACGACCACGGACAAGTTTACCTTTACCTTGTCGGATCAAATCAACAATGTGATTTCTCTGACGTTGGTGTCTCTTGAATTGCCTCAATCTTGGTATACGTTTACCTTTGCCAAAGGAACCACGTGTTTTGTCTATTACAAGCAAACCGTAGATGTCGTCAGTGGCAACAAGGTCTATGTCGCGTATACGTACAGGTTGGAGGATGGAAACTATTCCGTGTCCTCCTTGTTGAAAGCCATTAAAGACAAAGTCAAGGTAGACGACCTCACGTTTAACTACACGCTTCATGTGCCTTCCGGAAAAGTCAAATTCACGTCCGACTTCCCTTTCAAAATCATGTGGCATGATACGGCCATGATCAATTCAGAATTGTCCACGACCTATGTCAATTATCATTTAGGTATACTGGTAGGATTCCCTCAAGTGGTCTCCGAATCCATTCCTGTTTTGGGGACGGCAACCTATGCAGTAGAAGCAACGACTCCGGTTCATGTGTCGGGTACACGTTATGTAACGTTGGAATTGAATGATTATTCCTCCAATCGTATCAGCAACAACATTGTATTGATGAATTCTCTGCCTCGTAACAAAGTCTACGCTCCTGAATATTATCGGTCGGATACACCTCAAGTGCGAATAGGTCCCACGACGACGTTGGTGCTTCCTAGTGCGTCCGATTCTACACGAACCTTGACGCAAACACAAGCGACCAACATCAACTCCATCATTACTCCTGCTCCTTCGGGACGGCTTTTGATTGCGCGTCAAGCATCCAATTTGTTTGCTAAAATTCCATTGAAGCGCAACAATTATGTGACCGTGTCCAATGGAACGGATGACGTGTGTGAAAAAGGATATGCTCCTCCCATTTCTGAATTTGCAGGATCCATTCAAACCAATACGCGGGAATACTTTGGTCCCATTACGTTGACCAACATAGAAGTGGCCTTGTACGATGACCGGGGATTGCTTTTGGGATTGAATGGCATGAATTGGAGTTGTAGTATCATTGTTCGGTCGGTGTATCAAAAAAATGTATAGGTGTGTGTATGTGTGTGTCTGTGTGTATGTGTGTATGTGTGTATTACTCGCTAAAGTACTCGGCGGATTCATCGTCGGAAGACGATTCCGTCCATTCTTCTTCTTCTTCGGGTTCCGGAGGAATGTAGTCGTAGTCGTAGGGCGTTTCGCCGCGGTCGGTGTAATACTTGACCCACCTTGCTTTCATACGAAGAATGGCCTTGCCGGCGAGCTCGTTCAGGGTGGGTTCTCGGGGGTAGTAGTCGGTCTCCACGTGAAGCGTGAGTCCTTGGAAGGAAAGGCGCGCCCATCCAGGTTCAAACCGGCGTTCTTGAATCGGCACGACTTCCTCTTCAAACGACAATTGCCGAAAATCCAGTGTGGGTGCGGGAGCAAGTCCTGGACAGAGAGCAGGAAAGGACTCTAGGTCGGCGAGAACCTTGGCCTTGGCCATCTTGCCTGCCCGGGAACGCTTGGTAGGAATCACGTACGCCATGAGAGAATGTGTTGGTTCTAGTTGTGTCCATCTATTTCAATTTTTTTACATCATTATTCTATATGTCCATTGTTGCACTCAAACGGAAATCATCCACCCAATATGGCAGTCATGTAGATGCCAAAGGAGTGTTTTCTTTGAATGGCATGTTGCGACACCCTCCTCCGTCTCTGGGTCGACCCCAGTATCCGACACCGATGAAGGGAGCGTATACAAAAGGTCATGGATGCGGTCGTCGGTGCCGTGTTCCTGGTCGGTATGCTCGTATTTGTGGCTCCTCTTATCCCGTCGTGATTCACCATACATGTGAAACCGTTCAAACAGAAGTCCATCCTTCTGTAAAAAATACAAGCGGTCGTTTAGGAAGACTTCGTCTAGGAATACATCCCGTGGTTCAAACGTTTACCCAAGACATGTCCGCGTATACGAAAACGCAATTGTGTAGTCATCGTCAAGAAGTGGTGACCACGTGTACTCCGTGTAGGCCGTATTTCAAGGAAACGGAAACGGTGTCTCATGTAGATAGGTTGATTGCCCTGACCACGCCCTGTATACTGGCCAATCCTTAAATGTCGTCAATATTAATGTCGGTATCTAGGGATATGTGGACGGTTCCGGTTTCCATGGGTGGAAGATACGGCGTTTGTTTTTCGCCCGTCAACAAATGCCATTGGCCGTCCATGGTTTGAAGGGTAGCGACTTCATGGGGAGTGTAGACCTCTAGGACATCGCACTTGTTCTTGTTCGTTTCAAATTCGCGAAGGCCAACGAGTAACCAAGCGTCGTTCAAAATGACCTCCTTCTTTTTTCCTGAAAATTTTTTAGGAATGTTGCATTTTCGCGTTGTTCCGTCGATACATTTGACGTCCAACCAACCATTTCCTAACCGTTTTTGTACAACGGCGTACAATTCATAAGGACCGGTGGACAAGCGAACCATCTTTTCATTCTTTAGGGATATTTTTATTGTATCAATTTTTATATCACTCTAATATATATGTCTACTTCAGAAGTGTTGCTTGGTCCAGGCAACGGTCAAGGTCAATCGGAAGTTAAGAAAGTTGGTGAGGATGATAATCAGGCTGTCAAAGAGGGTGGCAGACGCTCTAGATCGCGTAGCAGTATGAAGGCTCGTATGGCCGCTCTGCGCGCCATGAAGAGTCGCAGTCGCAGTGGCAGACGGCGTGGCGGTTGTTCCATGTCGCAGAGTGGTGGAAACGCAATGTTGGGTGGGGGGGAAACCTCCGCTCCGGGTTCGGTGGAGGGCAACGCCTCGTATTCCTCGTTGGGCTATTCCATGTACGGTGGTCGGCGCGGAAAGAGTCTTCGCTCGTCTCGCGCGTCTCGCAAGTCTCGCAAGTCTCGCAGGTCTAGCAAGTCTAGCAAGTCTAGCAAATTTTTCAAAAACGGTATCTTTAGAATGTTGCCTGGCATGAGACAATAAACTTTGTATACACTATGAAAACGGAGAAATTAAAGGAGCTTTTACAATATGCGTCTGTTCTCAATCGCACGGGAGGGCGAAGGCGAAGGCGAAAACTACGATTCACACGAAAGCGTCGTAAAAATTGAACGTTTACTTTCTTTTCATAAAGAAAGTAAATGGAGTCGTATTTGAAAAGCTTAAATGACAAACAACGCATTGCGATTGAGTTGGCCAAGAAACAATTGAAAACGTCCTATACCATGGAAAAAAGCAATGGATTCATTCAAGCAACTCGTCCTGGGAAAACATCGGTTCCAAGCCAACCAGTTCTCGGTCCTTCATGAACTGGTTCATCCACTGGGAGAACAGTTGTTGCATGGTCATGCTTATAATCTGCATAAGATATATTTTTTCCGTCCACTTTCGCTATTTCTACTTGCTGAAGTCCCCCTTTCTTTTTAAAATGATTCATTTTCTTGACAATTTCAAACTTTCTTCCTATATGAGATTTGACAAAGGGTCCCTCCAATTGAGGTTGGGCGCGTTGCGTATACTCCACTTCGGTTTTTTCATACCAGGCTCGTACATCAAATACCGTAACATATTTTCGGGCAACGGTATCCAGATATCGTGTAGGAATGGTTGTGTCCGACCAATATAAAAAACACTTTTCCTCTTCGTCGTATTTCATGCGTACTTTTCCGGAGGGTGTCTTTTCTTCCACTTGTTCTTTCTTGTAATTTTCATCGGTTTCTGTAGCCGTTCCATCTAGTGGAAAGGAATCTTCGTAAAGAGGAAGTGGTTTCTTAGGTTTCCTGAACCAGGAACATATCCAATGGTAAATCCACCTTATCCACATGATTCTTTCTGGCACCTAGTGTTTAATATTGTTTCTACATCCATTCTACCTACTTCATACAATTGAAAATTCAAATGTTCTGGATGAAAACAGACAATGTACATGGCGTGTACACGCCGACCCTGTTTCTCCAAGAGAGCTCGGTAAAGGTTCAATTGAAGGCTATACTTCCAGTAATTGGACGAGGGGACGTGGGTCAGTCCGGGATGAATGGCATAGCCGTAGGACGAGGTCATGTCCTTACATCGTTTCCAATCGTACAAGTCCAATTCGTCCCCATGGGTGGCGACTCCATCTATGGTTCCGGCCAGTTTCCATTCCGTATCCATCACGCGATACTCTACTTCCAACATGGTTGGCTGTTTGGCCTGGACGAATCGTAGAAATTGTTGCATCTCTACGGTATCCAGGGTCTGCGTTTTGGTTTTGAAGTATTCTTCAATGGCGGCATGAAGTTGGGTTCCTTGAGAGGCGGCTTCTTTTCCATCGGCCGTCCATTGGTCTTTGATTTCCTGGTCGGTCAGAGAAGCATATTTGCTTTGAGGCCAGGAAGGTTTGGATTTCATCATGCGTATGGTTTCGTCAGGGTTGAATTTCTTGAACCATGACGAGAGAAGAGTGGTGACGGAAATGAGGGAGATTCCCTGAAACGAATACGTGTGGGTAGCTTCGTCAAACTGCGCCATGGATGAAGGGGAGAACTGGTAGAAGTGTCTTTCAATTTATTTACGGCTACACGACCCGCATCCTCCGGTAGGAAATGCCAGCTTCATGGAAATGCGTTTCAGATTTCGTTGGACTCCGACGGAGCGTATACTTCTTTGAATTGGTGCTGGTGGAACTGGTGAAACTGGTGAAACTTGGGGAACTTGACGAGCTTGACGAACTGGTGAAACTGGTGAAACTTGAGGAAAGGATGACAGTTGAAGAACTTGGAGACCGGTTGATTTGCGAGGAACTCGTCTCAAAGCAAACATAGTATAGATTAAGATTTAAACTTGGATTGAATCAAGGCACGAAGGTAGGGAATGAATCGGGTCACAACAACCTGTTTGAAATACAACAACAGGACGAAAATTCCTATAAAGGCATAAAAATTCAGAATGGTATAGATATTCATATGTTAATGCGAGGTTTTATTGCGTCGGGTGTTCTTCCGCTTAGCGCGTTTGTGTCGAGTGCTTCCTCTGGAGCGTGATTTAGGTTTTGGTAAAGGAAGGGAGTCCACTAAAAATTGGTGAACACGGCGTAATACCTCCTTTTGACAGCCTTCAGAGATAATTCTTCTAGTGTCGTCGTCGAGTAATAATTCATGCACCTGTTGCAATAATGTTCCTACTAAAAACACATAGCCTGTAAATGAGGTATTGTATACTTGAGGTAAAAGCTTAGCTACATTATTTAATGCCACTATATTATCAATAACACGGGGTAAGGTGGCCAAGGTTAATTTGTTGTCTAAGTCTAGTGCCTTATATAATTTTTTATACTGTTCTATCGGGGCGTCAAATGGATTCATTAGCCTTATAGTCTCATTTAGTTCTTTCATGATGTCCGACGCACAGGAGTCAATACCAGTTTGACGCAACTGCTGTCTTTGTTTTCTGAGCTCCTCCAGTTCTTTTTCGGCATCCTCTTGTTCTTTTTTGGCTTGTTGGCGCGAACTTTTACGTACGGTGTGTGTTTTTTTTAAATCGCTGTTAGCTTTACTGCGTTCCTCTTTTCCCATATAAGTATACTGTAGATTTTATACTCCCTAGAATCTGTATACTCCCCGTCATCCTGTATACTGTCTATGGAACTGTCTAGAGTGGTATTTAACTGAAACCAGAAATGAGTGTCAAAGCCAGAAATGAGTAGCAAAGCTAGAAATGAGTAGCAAAGCTAGAAATGAGTGAATGTTATTTTTTTGAACGTTTCCGAGTTCCCCTTGTTTTTTTCCGAGATTTGCCAGTAGAACTCTTTTGCGCTTTAGCTTTTTCTCTAGCTTCTTTCTGTTCAGCAAAGTATGCTAGTTGCCTCACGTTTTTCTCTATTTCTAATTCTCCTAGTCTTCGTGCTGTTGGAAGCGCTGATTTGGATGGTTTATCCTCCTCCTCCTCATACACCCTACTATACTGTGAATACCACGATTTTGGGGTTCTGTTTGTAGGTTCTTTTGGCATACAATAAATGAACATTTAATTTTGGAGATAGGACGTTTCTTAATATATGCGGTTCGCAACGCAACTGAAAAAAAGGTTGTAGTCGTTGTAGCTTCCAGAGGTTGTAGATGTCCGACGTGTATTACCTAGGCGAGTTTGTTGATGAGTTCAATGCGGAGTGCGGCGGGTTTTTTACCTTCTACGTCAATGCCGTTCTGGACGCAGGCCGTTCGTAGAGTGGAGGGGTTGAGGGCCGGGATTTCGTCGGCGGTGAGTTTGGTGTAGTCTCGTCCTTTGCGATGGCGCCAAGAATCTTCGTCGTCTTGCGTCGGAGCAGCGGCCCCAGCGGTAGGCTTGGGCTCTGCTGTCTCTGATACAGGTTCTTCTTCCAGTTCTTCGTCATCGGGGATTTTCTTGGGGGAAACGGAGGCGGCGGGGAGGACGCCGAGGTCTACCAGGGTGGTTTTGATAGCGTCTTCGGCGTCGTCTTCCACGGGGGCAGGTGGGAGTGGCTTGGTCGTCATCTTCTTGACCCGCTCGCGCTTGGGTTTGATGACGACAAAGTTTTCAGGTGGAACAGTCCAGCCGAGGGCTTTTGCTGAGGCTTCCACATATTCTTTGGTCCAATTATTCTTGGCCATGAGGCGCGCAAAGGGGGCAACTTTACCGTCGGCGAATTCCATGGGAGCGACCTTCATGCGGTCTTCCATGGTTCCATACTTGAGCGTTCCCGTTTCGGTTTTCTGGGTGAAGCAAGCACCGCAGAGTCCGTCTTGCTTGGGCTTCTTGGGGCACTGGGTGAACAGGCCGCACCGGAAGGCGATTCCGGAGCAGCACCCTGCGATGAGCTGGCCACAGAAGGGCAGGTCTTTGGCGGTGAGTAGCTCGGGTTCCACTGAGATTTTCTCAATGTAGTTGCGAGCTTCTTCGGCCGAGAAACCAAAGTGGTCTGCGAGTTTCTGAATGGCTTGGTCCACCGCGGAGTTGACCATGCCGGAAGCGGCAGAGGACATGGAGGTCGGGAGAGCAACGGTGATGGAAGCCATGGTGTTTGGGGTATGGAAATAGTAGAGAGGAAAATCTATTTCAATTTTTTGTTCTTTTGCGTTTTGGTACCTCCGAACCTGCTTCCAAGAGGAAGAGGAAGTTCATAGTTTCTATTCAGCTTTTTATAATCACTTTCAAAATTCCTTATATGGCGTTGTATTTCTTCAATGGAATAGTTTTTATTCTCACGATATTTTTTTAGAAGGGCATCTAGTTCGTCTCTTGTCTTTTTTGCCATGTCAACATCGCTTTGAATGTGTCCGATTAATGTTGAAAATTTAGGTCGCATACCATTCAATTGTGCAATGACTTTTGTTTTTTGATTAGATAGAGAAACACGACGTTTACTACTGGATGAATCACTACTGGATGAATCAAGATTTACACTACGCTGACGTTTACTACTGGATGAATCACTACTGGATGAATCACTACTGGATGAATCACTACTGGATAAATCAAGATTTACACTACGCCGACGTTTACTACTGGATGAATCACTACTGGATGAATCAATACGTGTATTCATACGGACATTACGACGTGTCGGGTGTTGAGATCGCAAAACATGTTCTTTACGTTGTATAATCAGAAAACGATGTGTCTCTCGGTCAAACTCGTCTACCCGTTCGAGAAACTCCTTATATTTTTCGTCAAATAAAGAGTTAAAATAGAATGGTAATTCGTCTACCTTCCTTTTCCAATCGTTTAATTCTTTATACAATTCATCCGTTTTCTCCTTGGGAGGCATATTATTTGCATGTTGGAATAATTGTTCATAACGTTTAATTAAATTGAGTACATCTCTTTGTTGTCTGCCCTTGTCCATCCTGTATACTTAGATTTTACAACGGCTCTAAATAAAATTGAAATAGATTTCCCTCAGAAGAGATATCACAATCTCACACGATGGCTCCTTACAGTTTCATGTTCATGGCTCTTGGTGTTACCACCGACGCTGAAGTAAACGAAACTATGACCGCTGTATTTCCCGGGAAACCATTCACGATGGACCGCGTGGAGGTCACCGAGGGTCCCAAGGCGGGCATGGTCAAGTTCTTCATTCACTTCGCGGAGGTGCCGAACGATACGCTGTGCAAGGAGCTGAACGACTTTGCCAAGCGCAAGGAGGAGGGGGAGATGAACGTTCAGCCCAAGCGGATTATTTACGGCGTCAACCGGCACGGTAAGGACATGTACTGGCAGATTTTCAAGTGTGCGACCCCGGCACAGCGGGAGGCGGAGCGGGCATCCAACGACGCAGGTAGGGCGGCTGAGTTTCAGCCGCGCATCGGGTAAACGATGCTAAAAAGGGGGGCGACCCCACTTTTTTCTTTTAGTTCCGCCAAATCGTCCACTTGATTTGTTTTCTCTTTTCAAATCTTCAAACTCATCATGAAGACTATTTATGATAAAATTTGTGTCGTCTATTTGTGTTTTCGTTAATAGGGTCTTATAACCGATGGTAGCCACTGTATCATCTATCTTACGTAATAATTTAATTTTTGGTTGAATCAGACTAGGGTTCGTGAGTTGAAGGGCAGATATGTCGGTTCGTATTTTGTCTAGATGGAGTATTACTGTTCTCTTGTTTTCAAGGAGAATACTATTTTGAAGATCAGATCGAGTATGGGCTGATGAACGAGCTGATGCACGAACTGATGCACGAGCTGATGCACGAGCGGGCGTCTTTGGAGATGCACGTTTTGTCATGTTCCATATACGAAAATTGTCATGTACACGTTTTAACGGTTTACCCATAGTATACATGAATAAAATTGAAGTAGACTTTCCCAAGAAGGTTTATCGTATTCCCTCATGGCTCCTTACAGTTTCATGTTCATGGCTCCTGGTGCTACCTCCGAGGCGGAGGCTCGTGAGATACTCACGACACTTGGACTGGGCTCCCAGCCGGTCATTGACCGTGTAGAGGTGACAGAGGGATTGAAGGCGGGCATGGCAAAGTTCTTCGTTCACTACTCGGACATGAAGGCGGACAAGCTACGAGCGGAGCTGGACGAGTTCGCGAGCCGAAAGGCGGCTGGCGAAATGAATGTTCAGCCCAAGCGTATCGTCTACGGCGTCAACAAACACGGTAAGGAAATGTACTGGCAAATCTTCAAGTGTGCGACTCCGGCGGAGCGGGAAGCGGAGCGCGAAGGTAAGACGAAAGTGGTGGAGTTCACACCGCGCGTCGAGTAAGACCAGATTTAAAAGGGGGGCGACCCCACTTTTTTATTTTTTCTTTTTCGGGTTCCGCCAATTCGTATACCTTTTGGAGGGCTTGATGTTGGTGGTGGTGAGTCGTCCAATGATATACCTAGTAGGTCAGCTTCTGTAGCTGGACGATCGTCGTCCAGTGATAGACCCTGTAGTTCAGCTTCTGTAGCTGGGTCGTCCAGTGATAGACTCTCTTGTTCTTTTGGTGCGTTGTTTTGTGTAAAATAAGAAACTCGGTTTACAATGTATTTTATGTCTGCTAACCTTATAATACTATCGGCATCCGCCAATAAAATCTTGTTAATGTCTTGTATAACGTTATTAATTTCGGCGAACAACTTTATGGAATTGATGTCCTCCTTAGAACGCGTTTTAGCCTTAATAACATTAAGTTTTTCTATATATTTTTCTAACATTTTTTTCACTGTCGGGTGCAACGGGAGTTTAATAAATTTTTGGGGTGGTGGTGACCTATACGTCTGAAGTTTGTGGTTTCTTCTCGGACGATTCGGACGTATCCCCATAATTTCGTCAATCCGGTTCGGCGATAATGAGAATCTGGGCGGATGTTTGTAATTGTAATAAACCTCATCGGGCTTCGGTTTAGTTCGTGTTTTCAATTTGTAAAAAGAACGTTCATATTTCGCGTAGTATTCATCTTCGTACTTTTGTAGTTCTGTATAATCCAAAACTACTTTTCCTGGATGGAGAATATTTTCTTCATATTTATTGGATACCTTATCAATTTGTGCTTGTAATTCTGTCAACGCTTCACGAAGTAATTCTTGTGTTTTTTCATCCTCAGGGAGAGGATACGTCATGAATTTAGTTTTTAACGCATAATATAAACCTAGTATTTTTTTACATTTCATCATTAATAGTGCTTGTTTAAGTTTTAATTTCCGTGTTTCGGGGGATGAGTTGCGTGAACGTGTCTGTGACGTGGGTTGGAGGTCGGGGTTGGGTTGTGGGGCGCGTGAACGTGTCCGTGGCTTGGGTTGGGGGCGGTGAGGGCGTTGAGGGTTGAATTGGTTGCGTTCGGCTAGTTGTTGGTATTCTAACCTGTCAACTGAGTGTCGTTGTGTCTGGACACGACGGCGGAATTGCTGATTTCGTGGTGGTGCCATACTATATGCTTCTATTTTAAAAATTGAAGCGGTTTTGCTTAATGAAAAAGAATACAATTCCGCGATGGATACTCCCACCGCATACCGCTTCCACTTTCTGGCTCCGGCCGACACAACGCACGAGAATGTGTTTTACACGTTGATGGATGTGTTCCCTCAGCGTGGATTTCGCATTCACAGGTTTCCAATTCACTACGGACTAAAGCAAGGTATGGTGAAATGGTCGGTGTTCTTCTACGATATTCCGAATCGGACCTTTTGTGCGGAGCTGGACGACTACACGCGACAGAGGCAGGCAGGAAAGGTAGGTTCTCCTCTGTTTCTCACCTGCAACGACACGGGGCGAATCTGGCAACTCATCAAGAATTAAACGGGGGAAACCCTATTTTTTCTGTGTCAAGAGGCGTTGCCATGGTTTTCCTCGCAGTATACCGACATAGTCTCCGACGAGGGTGGCTACGTTGGAACACCAAGGCAGTGTATACATCAAGTCGTCAAAGGAACGCACCGCTTGAGAGAGAAGAAGTTGTCGTTGATAGTAGTGTATACGGAGTCGTTGGCGTAATTGTTTCCATTGGACGGTTTGAACGTAGTATTGTAAAAGGGTGGTAGTATACAGTCGTTCGCCGTCATGACATGCTCCGAGGAGAAAGAGTCGTTCCAACATGGAATCCGAGAGATAGTAGAATAGATTTTCATCGTAGGAAATTCCAAACGACCCTACCCAGTCTACGACGTGTTCATGTCCTTCTTCCACGGCGTAATAGAGCGGGGAATGCTGAAGTGAATCTTTGTATTCGTAGAGAGGTAGGTAGTCGTGCCCCTCTTTGGGATAAAGGTCGTGTAAGAGTTGGGCGATGGCGAGATGGCCGTGTCGGCAGGCGAGTAGAAAGGGAGTTTGCCCAAGGTTGTTTTTGTGATTGATTTTGGAGTGTTGGCAGAGCCATGGAATGAGAGAAAGGTGTCCTTTGATGGTGGCTATGGAAATGGGAAGTTGTCCGTAAATGTCGGTATGGTGTTTTGCTCCGATGGAATGAAGCCATTGAACGAGTTCAAGGTTCCCGGATTCACAAGCGAGGAACATGGCGCATTCGCGAAAGGAGGTGAACTTGTGTATACAGGCTCCCTGCGTATACAGGTACTGGCAAATGGGAAGACACCCGTGTAAACAGGAGAGTAGAAAGGGGGTGAAATCGGACCCGTTGGGAGCATCTAGGTTGGATTTGGGACAGATAAGTTTCACAAAGGGTAGGGATTTTATACTACAGGCGACGTGGAGAGGAGTGTTCAATTCGTAATCGTAGGCGTGTTGTGTATGGTCTTGTTCCATGAGCCACTGGACGAGTTCTATATGTTTTCCGTGGATAGCCCAGTGGAGACACACTTGGTGGTCGGAAAGTGGATACAACCATTGAACGAGGGGAAGATGGCCTTCTTGGCAGGCGACTTGAAGAGGGGTCATTTCTTCTCGGTCGGTTTCGGTAACGTTGACCAAGGGGAAAAGGTGTTGAGCGAGTAGAAGATGGCCGTATTTACAGGTTATCCAAAAGGGGGATTCTAGTCGTTCGTTGGAACGGTAGAATTCGTAAAAGTGGGGAAGGCTGGTGAGGAATTGTAGTGTATCTAGGTCGCCCCGTTGGCAGGTCGCCCATAGTGTCTTGGTCAAATCCATTTTGGAAGGGGGAGGGGAGGGGAGACTGTTCAATTTTATAGGGTCCACCCGGATTTGAACCGAGATTACGAGAGTCAGAGTCTCGTGTGCTAGCCAATTACACCATGAACCCACTTATCCCCTTTCAGGGGAACCAAACATTTTAAGAGAAAGCGTTATTTTTTGGTTTTTAATTTTTTTTTTATTAAAAACAAAAAAACATAAAAACCCGATGCGGGGATCGAACCCGCAACCTCCAGATTAGAAGTCTGACGCTCTATCCATTGAGCTAACCGGGCAAAGCCTCCTGGGAGAGTTGAACTCCCGGCCTTTGCTTTACAAGAGCAACGCTCTACCAACTGAGCTAAAGAGGCTTTTTCTCCAATCGGGAATTGAACCCGAGTCGTCTGTGTGGAAAACAGACATTCTACCACTAAACTATTGGAGAATGTGCGCGAAGTGGGACTCGAACCCACGAACCCGAAAGAATCGCTCTTGAGGCGACCGCATTTGACCGCTTTGCTATTCGCGCTTTTCCCTAACCGGGAGTCGAACCCGGGTCTCCCGCGTGAAAGGCGGAAATCATAACCGCTAGACAATTAGGGAATGCATGAGGCGGGATTCGAACCCGCGAACCCGAAGGAACAGCTCTTAAGGCTGTCGGATTTAACCACTCTCCAACCCATGCGATACGTGTATGCCACCCGATATGGGGCTCGAACCCATGACCACTAGCTTAAAAGGCTAGCGCTCTACCGACTGAGCTAACCGGGTGTAGAGTTGTAGAGGACCTACCCGGAGTCGAACCGAGATTACCCGGACCAAAGCCAGGGGTGATAACCATTACACTATAGGTCCATCTATTATTTTTTTTAAAATAAATTGCTCACGGCCGGAGTTGAACCGGCGACTTCCAGCTCATAAGACTAGCACTCTAACCAACTGAGTTACGCGAGCAAAAATGCAACGATAGGTTTCGATCCTATGTCCTCTCGGTTATGGGCCGAGCACGCTTCCTCTGCGCCACGTTGCATACTCGCGGACGGAGTTGAACCGACGACATCTGGCTTATTAGACCAGCACTCTAACCAACTGAGTTACGCGAGCATACACTCTATCTAGAGATAATCTTTTTAAATGGAATTCCCTAAAGAGATATAAAATTGAACCGAATTCTTCCTAAACCATCTATTACAACCAAAACCATGCAGGCTCACTTTGAATACCCCTCGGGTCTTACCCAGACGGACATCAAGGACTTCTTGGCGGACAAGGAGATTCACGGTAAGTGGTTTGACTGGGAACTCAACGTGTTCACCTTTCACTCCACGACTACGAGTGAACAGATGGACTTTCTGTTTGCCATTTGTAAGACAGGGTTCGTGGTCAAGGGTATTCCTGTGCGGGGATACATGATTCCTCCACCACCACCAAAGCTTCAGCGGTGCGACAACGTCATCTGAACACATCTTTTGGGGGGAAACCCCCTTTTTTCTGTCATCCTGTATACTCTACCCTGTATACTCTGTCATCCTGTATACTCTGTCATCCTGTATACTCTGTCATCCTGTATACTGTATACTCTACCCTGTATACTCTACCCTGTATACTCTACCCTGTATACTCTACCCTGTATACTCTACCCTGTATACTCTACCCTGTATACTCTACCCTGTATACTCTGTTTTATCTAAGCCAGAAATGAGTAGCAAAGCCAGAAATGAGTAGCAAAGCCAGAAATGAGTAGCAAAGCTAGAAATGAGTGTTGGTTTGACAGTAGATATGGTCTATCGTTTCATCCAAACCCGAGATTCTTTCCAACGTCAAGTATACTGACTCTTTTCTTTTTGGGAAAACTTTTTTCAGAATCCAACCAAGTCCATTTTCAAAATACTTTTCCCAGAATCTAAAAAAGTGTGCACTATCAGTTGACCAATCAGCGATGAGCCATAGCCTGTATACTTAACTTTTCTTTTCAGGAAACCTTTCCCCAGAATCCAAAGTCCATTTTTAAAATACTTTTCTCAGAAAGAAAGTACTTATCGCTGATTGGTTCATTTCAAGAATCATGTATACTTAACTTTTCTTTTGGGAAAACTTTTCTCAGAATCCAACCAAGTCCATTTTCAAAATACTTTTCCCAGAATCTAAAAAAGTGTGCACTATCAGTTGACCAATCAGCGATGAGCCATAGCCTGTATACTTAACTTTTCCTTTCAGAAAGTACGTACTTATCGCTGATTGGTTCATTTCAATAGCCTGTATACTGACTCTTTCTTTTTGATAAAACTTTTTTCAGAATCCAACCAAGTCCATTTTCAAAATACTTTTCCATTTCTAGAAAGAAAGTACGTACTTACCCCGCTCATCGCTGATTGGTTGATTTCCAAAATCAAGTATACTGACTCTTTCTTTTTTTGGGAAAACTTCCCCAGAATCCAACCAAGTCCATTTTCAAAATACTTTCCCAGAATCCAAAAAAGTGTGCACTATCGGTTGACCAATCAGCGATGAGCCATAGCCTGTATACTTAACTTTTCCTTTCAGAAAGTACGTACTTATCGCTGATTGGTTCATTTCAATAGCCTGTATACTGACCCTTTCTTTTTTGAGAAAACTTTCCCCAGAATCCACCAAGTCCATTTTCAAAATACTTTTCTCAGAATCCAAGAATCAAGTATACTTAACTTTCCCCAGAATCCAAAAAAGTGTGCACTATCGGTTGACCAATCAGAATGAAGCAACAGCCTGTATACTTATCCCTCATCGCTGATTGGTTCATTTCAATAGCCTGTATACTGACCCTTTCTTTTTGGGAAAACTTTTCTCAGAATCCCCCCAAGTCCATTTTCAAAATACTTTTCTCAGAATCCAAGAATCAAGTATACTTAAAAAAGCGATAGAGAAAGTCGTTGAGCCCTTTAACACCATCCCCTCCATACACTCTTACCATATATCCTGTGGATTTTTCTTCAATCCCATCTCATTCTTGAAATCTCAGTCTGACATTTTCAATCGTCAAAAATGAAATTTTTTTTTTCAGAAAACTTTTCTCAGAATTCGGCCATTCAATTTTCAAAATACTTTTCCTTCCAAAAAACGAACTTTTGCCGGACATCGCTGATTGGCTGGTTTTTAGGC
>Ga0247722_10001069_pt1 | contig 15522 bp, 29 predicted proteins | sample MSEWelMarce3H_FC_FD_189094 | JGI IMG/M metagenome (GOLD analysis project Ga0247722, IMG submission 189094) | Subsurface sediment microbial communities from gas well in West Virginia, United States - MSEEL Well Study Marcellus 3H_FC | ecosystem: Environmental > Terrestrial > Deep subsurface >... | reverse complement strand
AATTGAATTCATAACACCTTTACTACGAATGTGTCGCACAAGAGCTCTTGTATCAATATCTGAAATTCCAACACAATTATTAGCAATCATCATTTCATCAAGTGAACCAGAAGCAGATGCTCTAGATGCAACATCAGAATATTTTTTAGTTACCAACCCAGAAATCTTAATCGAAGAAGATTCATTCTCATTAGGATGAACACCATAATTTCCAATATGAGGAGTGTTCATAATCAAAATCTGACCTAAATAAGAGGGATCTGTAAATACTTCTTGGTAACCTGTCATCCCAGTATTAAAAGCAATTTCTCCAGTTGTAGTTCCAATTTTTCCAACAGCATAACCGTTAAAAACGGAACCATCTTCTAACAAAAGGACTGCAGGCTTTCTTTCTTCCATAATAAAATTTTATACAAAATTAAAAAAATAGATCTTTTTATGAATAATTAAAGGATATAATAATCGAAAAAATATAATACAAAAAAAAGGGCAATATTACTATTGCCCTAAGATTGAATAAAATATAATTAATTATTCTCTTCAGTTGATTCTTCTGTAGAAGATTCAGGAGCCTCAGAAGATTCTTCTGTAGTAGCTTCAACTACACCTTCTTCATTAGAAACAGATTCTGATGTCTTAGCACCTGCTGGTTTTCTAGATCTTCTTGTAGTTTTCTTAGGTGCAGATGCAGCCAATAATAACTCATTGAAGTCAACTAATTCAATCATACACATTTCAGCATTATCACCTAATCTGTAACCTGTTCTGATAATACGAGTATAACCACCATTTCTAGTAGCTACTTTAGGTGCGATATCTCTAAATAATACAGATACAGCATCTTTGTTTTTCAAATAACTAAAAACAGTTCTACGAGAATGTGTAGAATCATTTTTAGATTTTGTAATTAATGGTTCAACAAAACCTCTAAGAGCTTTAGCTTTTGCAACAGTCGTATTGATACGTTTGTGCTCAATTAGAGAATTTGCCATATTAGATAGCATCGCTTTTCTATGATCCGATTTTCTACCTAAATGATTTACTTTATTTCCGTGTCTCATTGCGTTCGATAATTAAAAATTAATCTCTATCTAATTTATATTTGGCTACATTCATACCAAAAGTCAAACCTTTGTTATCTACAAGGTCATCTAACTCAGTAAGAGATTTTTTACCAAAATTACGGAACTTCAATAAATCAGTTTTATTGTAAGATACCAAATCTCCTAAAGTTTCAACATCAGCAGCTTTCAAACAATTTAGAGCACGTACAGACAAATCCATATCTACTAATTTTGTTTTCAATAACTGTCTCATGTGTAGAGATGTTTCATCAAATTCTTCAGTTTCAGACTTAGTCTCATTTTCTAATGTAATTTTTTCATCAGAAAACAACATAAAGTGATGAATCAAAATCTTAGCTGCTTCTTTCAATGCATCCTTTGGATGAATAGAACCATTTGTTGTAATTTCAATGATTAACTTTTCGTAATCCGTTTTTTGTTCAACACGAAAGTTTTCAATTGAGTAATTTACATTTTTTATTGGTGTAAAAATAGAATCGATAAAGATAGTTCCAAAAGGAACTCCAGAAATCTTATTCTCTTCAGCTGGAACATAACCTCTACCTTTAACGATAGTCATTTCCATTTCAAATTTAACTGAAGAATCCATATTACAAATTACTAAATCAGGATTCAATACCTGAAAAGCAGAAGTAAATTTACCTAAATCACCAGCAGTTAATTGATTTTGTCCAGAAATAGAAACAACAACTGTTTCAGAATCAGTACCTTCTATTTGTTGTTTAAAATTAACTTGTTTTAAGTTTAAAACAATTTCTGTAACATCTTCAACAACACCTTTAATCGTAGTAAATTCATGATCTGCACCCTCAATTCGAATTGAAGCAATTGCAAAACCTTCTAATGAAGACAATAAAATACGACGTAAAGAATTACCAACTGTAATACCGTATCCTGGTTCTAGTGGACGAAACTCAAACTGACCTTTTTGCTCATCCGAATGAATCATGATAACCTTGTCAGGCTTTTGAAAATCTAAAATAGCCATTTTAATGTTTATTTATTATTTAGAATACAATTCAACTATTAATTGTTCCTTGATGTTTTCAGGAATCATTTCTCTTGATGGTGAAATAATAAATCTACCAGAGAAATCAGATGAATTCCAATCTAACCAATCGTATTTCTTAGTATTAGAATTTAAAGATGTAGTGATGTTTTCTAAAGATTTAGATTTTTCACGAACTCCAACAACATCACCAACTTTCAAAGTGTAAGAAGGAATGTTAACAACTTCACCATTAACAGTAATATGTCTGTGTGAAACTAACTGACGAGCACCTCTTCTAGTAGGAGAGATACCAAGTCTATATACAGTATTGTCTAAACGAGACTCACATAAAATAAGTAAATTCTCACCAGTAATACCTTTTAATCGAGAAGCTTTTTCAAAAAGATTTGAAAACTGTTTCTCCAAAATACCATAAGTATACTTAGCTTTTTGTTTTTCAGCTAACTGAATTGCATACTCAGATTTTTTTCCACCTCTTCTTTTATTTGGACCGTGTTGTCCAGGAGGATAATTTCTTTTTTCTAACGCTTTGTCAGGACCAAAAATTGCTTCACTAAATCTACGAGCAATTTTGGTTTTAGGACCTCTGTATCTTGCCATTTTTTATGTTTTAAAAGAGGAGAGAATATGAATTAAGGCTTTCCTTCGATATTCTTCGTCTCCTCTAAAGTTAATTACTGATTATACTCTTCTATGTTTTGGTGGTCTACAACCGTTGTGAGGAAGTGGTGTAATATCTATGATTTCTGTTACTTCGATTCCTGAATTGTGAATAGAACGAATAGCAGACTCACGACCACCACCTGGTCCTTTAACATAAACTTTTACTTTACGTAATCCGAAGTCAAAGGCTTCTTTGGAACAATCTTCAGCAGCTACTTGAGCAGCATAAGGTGTGTTTTTCTTAGAACCTCTAAAACCCATTTTACCAGCGGATGACCAAGATATAACTTGACCAGCGTTGTTAGTCAAAGAAATAATAACATTGTTGAAGGTAGCTTGAATATGCGCTTCACCCAATGCCTCTACTTTGACATTCTTCTTCTTTTTCTTATCAGCTTTTGCCATTGTTACTTATTATTTAGTTGCTTTTTTCTTATTAGCAACTGTTTTTCTTTTACCTTTTCTTGTTCTAGAATTGTTCTTAGTACGTTGACCTCTTAGTGGTAAACCAGCTCTATGTCTGATTCCTCTATTACAGCCGATATCCATTAAACGTTTAATGTTTAACTGGATTTCAGAACGTAATTGACCTTCAACTTTAATTTCATTGATAGATTCACGAATTAAACCAATTTGATCATCATTCCAATCTTGAACTTTAATATTCTCATCAATGCTATTGTTGATTAAGATTTGTCTTGCTGTACTACGACCAATCCCATAGATGTAAGTTAAACCAATTACACCTCTTTTCTTTTTTGGTAAATCTATACCTGCTATACGTGCCATATTATTTAATATTACCCTTGTCTTTGTTTAAGTTTCGGATTCTTTTTGTTAATCACGTAAACTCTACCTTTTCTCTTAACAATCTTACAGTCTGCAGATCGTTTTTTTACTGAAGCTCTTACTTTCATCTTTAAAAATGTAATTGTTTCTATTTATACCTAAATGAAATTCTACCTTTAGTTAAATCATAAGGTGACATTTCAACCTTAACTCTATCTCCAGGTAAAATTTTAATGTAAAACATTCTCATTTTACCAGAGATATGGGCTGTAATTACATGCCCGTTTTCTAATTCAACTCTAAACATTGCATTAGACAATGCTTCAATTATTACTCCATCTTGTTCAATGGATGTTTGCTTAGCCATATTAAAATCCTGAAAGTTCGTTTGTAACTTGTCTTCCTCTTACTCTAGTACCTTCCATTAAGCCATCCATGTGACGATTTAATAAATAGGTTTCTATTTGTTGCAAAGTATCCAAAACAACACCAACCATAATTAACAATGATGTACCTCCGAAAAACATTTCAAAACCAGAAGTAATTCCAGCTCCATGAGCAATTGAAGGTAAAATTGCAATTAATGCAAGAAAAATAGAACCAGGTAAGGTAATTCTAGAAACTAAAGTATCTATGTAATCAGCAGTGTCTTCACCAGGACGTACTCCAGGAATAAAACCACCACTTCTCTTTAAATCATCTGCCATTTTACGAGGATTAATCATAATAGCAGTATAAAAGAACGTAAATACAATAATCAAAATTGCCAATAAAGCATTATACGAAACACCATAAATATCACCCAAAGTTCTTTGAATGAAATTACCAGTGCCTGAATTTACAGTGCTTGCAAATACCATAACAGGTATAGTCATAATTGCTTGAGCAAAAATGATAGGCATAACACCACTTGCATTTACTTTAATTGGCAAATAGCTTCTAGCACCTTGTGATTCTAATTCACGAGTACCAGCTATACGTTTAGCTGTACTCATTGGAATTTTACGAACACCTTGTACAATTAAAATCGTACCTAGAACAATTAACATGAATGCTACAAGTTCTAAAACAATTTTTATCAAATTAGAAGAACTAAATCCGATTTCAGCAAATAAAGCTTGAGGAAAACGAGATAAAATACCAACAGTAATCAATAAAGAAATACCATTTCCAATACCCTTATCTGTAATTCTCTCACCTAACCAAACAGCAAACATTGAACCAGCAATTAAAACAATTGTTGATTGAGCCCACCACAATGAACCTGCATCAACAGGTAGTGCACCCTTATTACCAACCCATAGAGTTAAATAAGAAGGTGCTTGTAAAGCACAAATTACAATTGTTAAAATGCGTGTGTAATTACTAATTCTCTTTCTACCAGACTCACCCTCATTTTGCATTTTCTGTACAGCTGGTACAGCCATTCCTAATAATTGCATTATGATAGATGCACTAATGTAAGGCATGATACCTAAAGCCATAACAGATGCATTAGAAAAACCTCCTCCTGAAAATAAAGAAAGTAATGATTCTAAAGCGTTAGAGCTTCCTTTTGCATTAGCTGCTGATAAAGCATCATAATTTACACCTGGTAAAATTATGAAAGAACCTAGTCTATAAACAAGAATTAGAGAAAGAGTCAAAATAATCCTCTTTCTCAATTCTTCTACTTTCCAAATGTTCTTTATGTTCTGTATAAATTTTTTCATTTGCTAAAATAATGGCAAAGATAATTAGATTTCTGAACAATTACCACCAATTGCTTCAATAACTGACTTAGCAGATGAAGAAAATTTATGTGCAGTAATATTTATCTTAGTAGTTAATTCACCACGACCTAATACTTTCACTAAATCGTTACGTGAAATGATACCAAATTCTCTTAAAACATCAGGAGTTATTTCAGTGACATTCTTTCTTTCAATTAATGATTGAATAACATCAAGATTGATCGCTTTGAACTCAACTCTGTTGATATTTTTAAATCCAAATTTAGGAACACGTCTTTGAAGAGGCATCTGACCACCTTCAAACCCGATTTTCTTGCTGTAACCTGATCTAGATTTAGCACCTTTATGCCCTCTTGTAGAAGTTCCTCCGTGACCAGAACCTTGACCACGAGCAATCCTCTTAATTTTCTTAACAGAACCTTTAGCGGGAGTTAAATTATGTAAATTCATTTTTTTTTAGTTTAAGAATTCTACTCAACAACTTCTAAAAGATGTTGTACCTTTTTTACCATTCCTAGAATCTGTGGTGTAGCTTCATGCTCAACAACTTGATTCAATTTTCTAAATCCTAAAGCTTTCACTGTTGCTTTTTGAACAGCAGGACGCTTAATAGCACTTCTTACTTGCTTTAATTTTATTGTAGCCATTTGTTCTAAATTAACCGTTAAACACTTTATCTAAACTAATTCCACGTTGTTTCGCAACTGCAACTGCATCTCTCATTTGAGTTAATGCATCCATTGTTGCTTTAATAACGTTGTGAGGATTTGAAGAACCTTGAGACTTAGCTAATACATTATGTACACCAACACTCTCGAGCACTGCACGCATTGCACCACCAGCGATTACACCTGTTCCAGGAGTAGCAGGTTTAAGTAAAACTTCTGCCCCACCAAATTTACCTTTTTGAGTATGAGGAACTGTACCTTTTAAAATTGGAACACGAATTAAATTTTTCTTCGCATCATCAATTCCTTTAGTAATAGCCTCTGTTACTTCTTTTGCTTTACCAAGACCGTGACCAACGATACCATTCTCATCTCCTACAACAACTATTGCAGAAAAACTGAAAGTACGTCCACCCTTAGTAACTTTTGTAACTCTATTTACAGCAACTAATTTATCTTTTAATTCAGTTTCTGTAGATTTAACTCTATTTAAATTGTTTGTTGCCATCGTTTAAAATTTAAGTCCGCCTTCTCTTGCAGAGTCAGCTAATGATTTTACTCTTCCGTGATACAAATATCCATTTCTATCAAAAACTACTTTTTCGATACCAGCTTTAATAGCTTTTTCAGCTACTTCTTTACCAACAATAGCAGCTTGTTCAATTTTTGTAACTTTTGAAGCTGAATCATTTTTATAAGAACTAGCAGCAACAATCGTTACACCATTTGTATCATCGATTAACTGAGCATAAATCTGCTTGTTACTACGGAACACAGTTAAACGAGGCAATTGAGCAGTACCAGAAACTTTTTTTCTGATTCTCCTTTTAATCTTTGCTCTTCTATTTATTTTACTAAATGCCATGATAATATATATCTAATTATTTTTTACCTGCAGACTTACCAGCCTTTCTTCTAATATCTTCACCAACAAATCTGATACCTTTACCTTTGTAAGGCTCTGGTTTACGAAGGGAACGAATTTTGGCAGCAACTTGTCCTACTAATTGTTTATCGTAAGATTCTAAAGTTACAACTGGAGCTTTACCCTTTTGGGTGTCTGCAGATACCTTAATTTCTGAAGGAAGTTCGAAAACTATTGGGTGAGAGTAACCTAATGACAACTCAAGACTTTGTCCTGTAGCAGTTGCACGGTAACCTACACCAATAACTTCCATTTCCTTCTTGTACCCTTCCGAAACACCAACAATCATATTGTTAACTAAAGCACGGTATAAACCATGTTTTGCTCTATGATCAGGTGCATCTGATTCGCGGCTAAAAGTGATTACATTTTCTTCAATTGTAACTTTAACAGCAGGATCTAACTCCTGTGTTAAAGTACCTTTAGAACCTTTAACGGTCATCGTTGTACCGTCAATTTTTACTTCTACTCCACTCGGGATCGTAATTGGGGATTTACCTATCCTTGACATTTTACTTGTTAATTAATTAATATACGTAACAAAGAACTTCTCCGCCAACGTTACTTTTTCTAGCTTCTTTATCAGTAATAACACCTTTTGATGTTGAAACGATAGCAACTCCTAAACCATTTAATACTCTTGGCATTTCAGAAGCTCCACTATATTTACGTAAACCTGGACGAGACGCGCGAACTAATTTAGTGATCGCTGGGGTCTTTGTCGACTGATTATACTTAAGTGCAATCTTGATTACACCTTGTTTTCCATCATCCTCAAACTTATAATTTGCAATGTAACCTTGATCAAACAAAATATGAGTCATAGCTCTTTTAACATTTGAGCCTGGTATCTCAACCATTTTTAATCTAGCACTACTAGCATTTCTAATTCGAGTTAAGAAATCTGCAATAGGATCTGTATTCATTTTTTCGAATATTCTAAAATTACCAACTTGATTTTTTTACACCTGGGATTTTACCAGCCAATGCCATTTCACGGAATGTTACCCTTGAAATACCAAATTGGCGCATATAACCTCTTGGTCTACCTGTTAATCCACAACGATTGTGTAAACGAACTTTTGATCCATTTGCAGATAATTTCTGAATTGCTAACATAGCATCCCATTTTGCAGCTTGAACTTGTTCATCTTCACTAGTAGATTTTAAAACAGTTGTTAAAGCAGCTCTTTTAGCAACATCTCTAGCAACCATTCTTTCTCTTTTGCGCTCACGCGCTTTCATTGATTCTTTAGCCATTGTAATTATTTTTTAATAAATGGAAAACCGAAAGCATCTAATAGAGCTTTAGCCTCTTCATCATTTTCTGCTGAAGTAACGAAAGTAATATCCATACCCATCATTCTGCTTACCTTATCGATATCGATTTCAGGAAAAATGATGTGCTCTTTAATACCTAAGTTAAAATTACCTCTTCCGTCAAATCCTTTAGGATTAATACCTCTAAAATCACGAGTTCTTGGTAAAGCAACAGAAATAAGACGATCTAAAAAATCAAACATTTTATCTCCACGTAACGTAACTTTTGTACCAACAGGCATTCCTTTACGTAATTTGAAGTTAGAAATATCTTTCTTAGAAATAGTAGATATAGCTCTTTGTCCAGCGATACGAGACAATTCAACTACTGCATTATCAACTAATTTCTTATCTGCAACCGCATCACCAATACCTTGGCTTAATACGATTTTTTGTAATTTAGGTACACGCATAACGGTTTTGTACCCAAATTTTTCAGTAAGTGCAGGAATAATATCCTGTGCATACTTTTCCTTTAGTCTTGGCGTATAACTCATTACTTAATTTCCTCCCCTGACTTTTTTGAATAACGAACTAATTTACCTGCTTCGTTCACTTTACGTCCAACTCTTGCAGCTTGACCTTTATGAACGACCATAAGATTTGAAATATGTATTCCACTCTCCATTTCAATGATTCCTCCTTCCGGATTAGAAGCGCTTGGTTTAGCATGTTTTTTTACTAAATTAAGTCCTTCTACAGTTGCACGGCTTTTTTTCTTGTTAATTACAAGAATCTTACCTTCTTGTCCTCGAGATTCACCGCTAAGTACCTTAACGACATCTCCAACTTTAATGTGTAATTTCTGATTCATAACTTCCACAATTTTAAAGTACTTCGGGAGCAAGAGATACAATTTTCATGTAATTGTTCTCACGAAGCTCACGTGCTACTGGTCCGAAAATACGTGTTCCTCTCATTTCACCTGCTTGGTTTAAAATAACCACTGCATTATCATCGAAACGAATGTAGGAGCCATCAGCTCTACGTACTTCTTTCTTTGTTCTTACTATTACAGCCTTGGCTACCTGACCTTTCTTAACGGCACCAGAGGGCGTTGCACTCTTTACAGCAACTACGATTTTATCTCCAACGGAAGCATAACGACGCTTTGTACCGCCTAATACGCGTATACAAAGCACCTCTTTTGCTCCGGAGTTATCAGCTACTGAAAGTCTTGATTCCTGTTGTATCATTATTAATGATTATTTAGCTCTTTCGACAATTTCTACTAATCTCCAATTCTTATTCTTTGACAATGGTCTCGTCTCCATGATTTTAACTGTATCGCCTTCGTTACAGTCATTATTTTCATCATGGGCTACAAATTTAGTAGTTTTTTTCACGAACTTACCATATTTTGGATGTTTTACTTTTCTTTCTACAGAAACTACAATAGATTTCTGCATTTTATCACTAGTAACAATTCCAATTCTTTCTTTTCTTAAATTACGCTTTTCCATTTGAAGCTCATTTCTTTTTAATCAAGCTTAAGCTTGAACTCGTTTACCCAACTCAGTTTTTAATCGCGCTACTGTTTTACGAATGCTACGTATTTGTATCGGATTTTCAAGAGGTGTTACCTTATGAGTAATTCTCATTTTAGATAATTTTTCTTCGAAAACATCAATGCGACTTTTTAAGTCTGCATCTGATAACTTAGTGATTTCTTGTTGTTTCATCTTTTAGTTATTTACCTGGTACAACATAGTCATTACGAACAATAAACTTACACTTAACTGGCAACTTTTGTGCTGCTAAACGTAATGCTTCTTTAGCTGTTTCATAGGAAACTCCATCAGCTTCGAAAAGTATACGTCCTGGCTTAACAACAGCTACCCAGTGACTAGGTGCTCCTTTACCTTTACCCATCCTAACCTCTGCAGGTTTAGAGGTAACTGGCTTATCAGGGAAAATTCTAATCCAAACCTGACCTTCTCTTTTCATGTAACGCGTAACGGCGATACGAGAAGCTTCAATTTGTCTAGAAGTTATCCATGCTGGTTCCAATGTTTTAAGTCCAAAAGATCCAAATGCGATAGTGCTACCTCTTTGAGCTTCACCACGATTACGACCTTTTTGTACTCTTCTAAATTTGGTTCTTTTTGGCTGTAACATTCTTAATAATTTAATAAATCAATTATTTTTTCTTTCTTTTTGGAGCTGGTTTTCTGTTAGAAGCTTGTGCAGGAGCAGACTTAGCACCAGCAGCAGACATTCCTACATTTGGAGATAAATCTCTTTTACCATAAACTTCACCTTTACAGATCCAAACTTTGATTCCAATTCGTCCATAAGTAGTGTGTGCCTCACTTACAGCATAGTCAATATCTGCTCTGAACGTATGTAACGGAGTACGTCCATCTTTGTACATCTCATTACGTGCCATTTCAGCACCATTAAGACGACCAGATATTTTAACTTTGATACCTTCAGCACCCATTCTCATCGTTGAACCAATAGCCATCTTGATTGCACGACGGAAAGAAATACGAGCTTCAATTTGACGAGCAATACCATCCGCAACTAAACGAGCATCCAATTCAGGACGTTTAACCTCGAAAATATTGATTTGGATTTCTTTTTTCGTTAATTTTTTTAACTCTTCTTTCAACTTATCAACTTCTTGTCCACCTTTACCAATAATCACACCTGGACGTGCTGTATTAATAGTAACAGTAACAAGTTTCAAAGTTCTCTCAATAATAATTTTAGAAATGCTTGCTCTAGATAAACGTGTAAATAAATATTTACGGATTTTATCATCCTCAACGATTTTATCTTTGTATTCATTTCCTCCATACCAATTAGATTCCCATCCGTGGATGAAACCTAATCTATTTCCAATTGGATTTGTCTTTTGTCCCATGTTCTTTTACTTATTTAGCACCATCTACTATGATGGTAACGTGGTTCGATCTTTTTCTAACTCTATGAGCTCTTCCTTGAGGTGCAGTTTGAATACGTTTCATCATAGCAGCACTATCCACTTGAATGGAAGATACAATTAATTTTTCGTCTTCAATACTTTTACCCTCATTTTTTTGTTCCCAATTAGCAATTGCAGAACGCAATAACTTTTCAAGACTTTTAGAAGCAAATTTAGAGTTATGTTGCAAAATGTTTAGAGCTTTATTTACTTCAACTCCCCTTACAAGATCTGCAACTAATCTCATCTTTCTTGGAGCAATAGGAGAAGAATTCAAACTTGCTAACGCAGTTGAATTTTTCTCGCTTTTTAATTTCTCAGCTCTTAATCTTTTTCTAGCGCCCATGTCACTACTTAATTTTAAAACTATCTTTTCTTATTTTTCTTGTCAGCACCATGACCACGGAAGTTACGTGTAGGAGAAAATTCTCCTAATTTGTGACCTACCATGTTCTCAGTAACGAAAACAGGAATAAACTTATTCCCATTATGAACAGCAACTGTTAAACCTACGAAATCAGGTGTAATAGTAGAAGCTCTAGACCAAGTTTTGATCACAGCTTTGCTGTTTGAAGCTTGCGCCTCTTCCACTCGTTTAAACAATTTGTAGTGTACGAATGGTGGTTTTTTCAACGATCTACTCATAACTTAACTATTTCTTTCTTTTCTCGATGATTAACTTATCTGAATACTTAGTTTTTGAACGTGTTTTGTATCCTTTAGCAGGTAAACCTTTTCTAGATCTAGGGTGACCTCCAGAATTTCTTCCTTCACCACCACCCATTGGGTGATCAACTGGATTCATTACAACACCTCTTACTCTTGGTCTTCTTCCTAACCATCTTGAACGACCAGCCTTACCAGAAACAACCAAACTGTGCTCTGAATTTGAAACTGATCCTATAGTAGCTAAACAAGTCGTTAAAACCATTCTAGTTTCACCTGAAGGCAATTTAACAATTGCGTAACGTCCGTCACGTGCATTCAATTGTGCATAAGTACCAGCACCTCTTGCAATTGCACCTCCTTTACCAGGATGTAATTCAATATTATGAATAACCGTACCTAATGGAACATCACTTAAAAACATTGAATTTCCAACATTTGGAGTTGCAGTTTTACCAGAAACAACAGTATCACCAACTTTTAAACCTTCTGGTGCGATAATGTATCTTTTTTCACCATCAGCATAATACAACAAAGCAATTCTAGCTGTACGATTTGGATCGTACTCAATAGTTTTCACAGTTGCAGGAATATCCTGTTTGTCTCTTTTGAAATCAATGATACGGTATTTTTGTTTATGACCTCCTCCAATATAACGCATGGTCATTCTACCGTCATTGTTACGACCACCAGACTTTTTCTTTTTAGCTACTAATGATTTTTCAGGAACATTTGTAGTTACTTCAGCATAAGTACTGTTGATCTTGTGTCTTTGCCCTGGAGTAGTAGGCTTGAATTTTTTAAGACCCATTTTCTTTTGTTAAATGTTATTATACAAATCAATCGTTTCTCCATCTGCAACAGTAACAATCGCTTTTTTCCAAGGATTGTTTGGTTGCACAACGATACCTTTGTTAGTTTGCTTAACAGAGGATTTACCACCGCCATAGGTTTGTGTACGTACTTCGGTTACGTGAACTCCGTACATTTTTTCGACAGCTTTCTTTATTTCAATTTTATTCGCACTTTTTTCAACTTGAAAAGAGAAACGGTTGCGAGTTTCCATCGCAACTGTTGCTTTTTCAGTAATAAGTGGTTTTTTTATAACGTTATTCATCACTATATTAGTTTAGAATGTTTTCTATAACAGCAAGAGAACTTTCAGCTAAAATTACTTTTTTAGCATTCAACACATCATATGTATTTACAGAATCAGCTGTTACTACTTTAACTCTTTTTAAATTTCTAGAAGACAAATATACATTATCATTTTGTGAACCCAAAATAAATAATACTTTATCATTCTGTAAATCTAAATTATTGATCAATGAGATAAAACTTTTAGTTTTAATTGAATCGAAGTTTACATCTTCAAGAATAACCAAACCGTCATTTTGAGCTTTGTAAGCAAAAGCCGACTTTCTAGCTAAACGTTTTAACTTAATATTCAATTTGAAACTATAATTTCTTGGTCTAGGCCCAAAAATTCTACCACCACCAACAATAGTACCTGATTTAATGCTACCAGCACGAGCACCACCAGTTCCTTTTTGTTTTTTGATTTTTCTAGTAGAACCAGCAATTTCATTTCTTTCTTTTGCTTTGTGGGTTCCTTGACGTTTGTTTGCTAAATGTTGTTTAACATCCAAATAGATTGCGTGATCGTTTGGCTCAATACCAAAGATTGTCTCTGTTAATGCTACTTTTTTAGAAGTAGCTTTTCCAGTTTGGTCAATTACTTTTACTTCCATTATTTCGCGATTAATACAGTTGAACCTTTAGCTCCAGGAACCGATCCTTTCACTACAATTAAATTTTTGTCCGTTAAAACTTTCAAAACTTCTAAGTTTTCAGTCATCACACGTTTGTTCCCCATTTGACCTGCCATACGCATACCTTTAAATACACGTGCAGGATAAGAACATGCTCCGATTGAACCTGGCGCACGTAAACGATTATGTTGACCATGTGTTGATTGGCCTACACCACCAAAATTGTGACGTCTAACAACACCTTGAAAACCTTTACCTTTTGAAGTTCCAACAACTCCAACAAATTCTCCTTCTTCGAAAATGTCTACGTTCACTAAATCACCCAAGGTTAATCCATCAAAACCTTTAAACTCAGCCAATTTTGCTTTTGGCGTAGTATTCGCTTTTTTGAAATGTCCTTTAAGTGCGTTAGGAGTTTTGTTTTCCTTACGTTCTCCAAAACCTAACTGAACTGCGTCGTATCCATCTCTATCTTGTGTTTTTAACTGTGTAACTACACAAGGACCAGCTTCTATGACTGTGCATGGCGTTGCCTTACCCTCGGCACTATAGATGCTAGTCATTCCGACTTTTCTACCAATTATTCCAGGCATACTTTAACTTTTATTTATTTAAACTTTTATTTCTACGTCAACTCCACTTGGAAGCTCTAACCTCATTAATGCATCTACTGTTTTAGAAGATGAACTGTAAATATCTAACAAACGTTTGTAAGAACATAACTCAAATTGTTCACGAGCTTTCTTGTTAACGTGTGGAGATTTTAATACAGTGTATATTCTTTTATGAGTAGGTAATGGAATTGGACCACTAACAACTGCACCTGTAGCTTTTACAGTTTTTACAATCTTCTCAGCAGATTTATCTACCAAATTATGATCGTAAGACTTTAATTTAATTCTAATTTTTTGGCTCATCTATATAATATTAAGCGTTGACTTTTCCGTTGATTTTAGCAATTACATCGTCAGCTACGTTTCTTGGCGCTTCAGCATAATGAGAAAACTCCATACTTGAAGTAGCACGTCCAGATGTAATAGTACGAAGTTGTGTTACATATCCAAACATTTCAGAAAGTGGAACGTCAGCTTTAACAACTTTAGCACCATTACGATCATCCATACCTTTCATCATACCACGACGACGATTTAAGTCACCAACAACATCCCCCATGTTCTCTTCAGGAGTAACAACCTCTAATTTCATGATAGGCTCTAATAAAATAGGCTTACATTTTCTTAAAGCTTCACGGTATGCCATTTTTGCACAAATCTCAAAAGATAAAGAATCAGAATCGACATTGTGGTAAGAACCATCCATCAATTCAACTTTCATCGAATCAACTAAATATCCTGCCAATACACCATTCTTCATAGATTCTTTGAAACCTTTCTCAACTGAAGGAATAAATTCACGTGGAATATTACCTCCTTTAATAGAATTCACAAATTCAAGACCTGTTTTCTCTTGATTGTCTTGTGGAGAAATTTTAACGAAAATATCCGCAAATTTACCACGACCACCAGATTGTTTTTTATAAACTTCTCTGTGTTCAATAGAACCAGTTATTGCCTCACGGTAAGAAACCTGTGGAGCACCTTGATTAACCTCAACTTTAAACTCTCTTCTCAAACGATCAACAATGATTTCTAGGTGAAGCTCACCCATACCACTAATAATTGTTTGTCCTGTTTCTTCGTCAGTATTCACTCTGAAAGTTGGATCTTCCTCAGACAATTTATTTAATCCGATAGAAAGTTTATCTGTATCAGCTTGCGTTTTTGGTTCAATTGCTAATCCAATTACAGGCTCAGGGAAATTCATAGACTCAAGAATAATTGGATGTTTTTCATCACACAATGTATCTCCAGTACGAATATCTTTAAACCCTACAACTGCACCAATATCACCAGCACCTAATTCATCAATTTGGTTTTGTTTATTAGCATGCATTTGGAAA